>Ga0209589_1001085_pt1 | contig 43165 bp, 25 predicted proteins | sample CowpeawhiteBW_FD_187525 | JGI IMG/M metagenome (GOLD analysis project Ga0209589, IMG submission 187525) | Root nodule microbial communities of legume samples collected from California USA - Cow pea white BW (SPAdes) (version 2) | ecosystem: Host-associated > Plants > Roots > Nodule | place: USA...
TAATACTTATGTCTCTCAATATTTTATTAGATTATGATAAATTATTTTTTAGTATATTTAAAAAAAAACATATCGATGAAGAATAAAATAATGAATTTATTTTGTAGGAGTAGTAAAAGGGAAGCTACATGTGAAGATGAAAACCAATTAAATTATATTTCTTCACATCTTTTAAAGTATTTAAAGCATTATACTAATAATCCAATTTAACAATCCAATTGTTTTATAGAAGAGTCATTTTTTAAATTGTTATACTAATGGTCCAATCAAATGACCAAAAAATTATATTATTCTAGCCCCTTCAAAACTCTTAGTCAAAATTCGCCATTGCCTAATTGGTTACCTAGTTTGGGTACATGTCGTCTTCATAGGACCTTAGTGCCTTGGGAAGGGACGAGGACAGGTATTTCATGTGTTAGGGTGAGGAAGAGTACTTCATGTATAAGGCGAGGATGAGTACTTTGTGTCTTAGGACGGGGACAAGTACTTCATGTGCTAGGGTGAGGTTGAGTACTTCATGTATAGGGCGAGGACGAGTATTTCATGTATAGGGCGAGGACGGGTACTCTATGTCTTAGGATAGGACGGGTACTTCGTGTGTTGGGGTGAGGATGTGTACTTCATATATAGGGCGAGGACGAGTATTTTGTGTCTTAAAACGAGGATGTGTACTTTACGTATGAGGACGAATGACTTTTCGTCCTCTTTTGGGTTGTATCTCCTAAGGAACGAGATAGATAGTCCACATGTGTATGATAAGAGACCTATTGAAGTATATACACGTAATGTAAAATTTAAATTTAAAAGTGGATATTAAACAAAATCCTAAATTGTAAGAATAAAAAAAACCTCTCTTAAGATCATCAACTACTGTATAAGAAAAAAGAAATATTAATTCGAGTGAGAGTCTTGTAAGATATATCCATTAGAGTAAAAATACCACTGAGATCTTAAATGTAATGTCACACCATAGTATAAAAAATGTAAATTAAAATCTCATGTAATGAATCTCACGATCAAGATGATTTTTGGAAAATGTTTAATAATTAATTAATTATTAATTACTTAAAATTATCTATTGTAAAGAATACCATGACATCTTTGCATGGATTAAAAGATTAAAACATGATATGACCTTCCCATTGGAATAAGGAGACAAGACAAAAAATTGGATTTGAAGTAAGATCTTAGATCATAAAAAAAAATGTATTAAAAGCATATTTCTTTGTCAATAGACAACTAAAACCTTAATTAGAATTTGAATTTTGTAAGACCATTGCATTGAAGTAAAAATTGTAAGATATCTTAGGTAACGTGACATAATAAAATCTAAAAAAAAATCATATAATAACTAATAAAATTAATATATTTAATTTATATATTATGATCTTAATTATTTTAGTTTCCCTTCAAATTTATTTTAAAATTTTATAATTTATGTATAATTACTGATTTGGTCTTCTAATTTTTTGGTTTAATTCAATTTGATCCCCTTATTATGGTTGGTTCAATTTAGTACCCCAATTATTTAGAAGGGTTCAATTTGGTCATCTTCATTAAGTTGAAGTTAACACCGTGTCCTAACAGGACACGTGTCAAGCCACAAAAATTTTATTTTCTTTAATTTTTATTTTTTTTCTAAAAATTTATAAACTGTCACGTGTCAGGTTACTGTAATGTCATGTGACAGTTTATAGTCATGACACATGGCAGTGATAATAGTTTTTTTTTTTCAATTTAGTCCCCTATTTAAATTTTTGGTTCAATTTAGTACCTCAATACTTTAAAATGATCCAATTTTGTCCTTTCCAATTTGAGACCAAAATTGTAAATAAGTTTAATTATAACTTATATATACATGTTAAAATAATTGTTTTGAATTTATACATCAAATTACTATAACTAAATATTCAAATTATTTTATTTTTTACAAGTGTAAAAAAATTTTAGTGTAAAAAATTACAAAGCTAAAAATGTAAAAAATAAAATAATTTGAATATTTAGGTGAAGTGATTTGATGCTTATATTAAAAAAAAATTAATGTAACACGTATATATAAGTTGTAATTAAGCTTATTTACTAATTTGGTCTTAAATTAGAGAGGATAAAATTGGATCATTTTAAAAAATAGGGGTATTAAATTGAATCAAAAATTTAAATAAAAGACTAAATTGAAAACTATTACCATTGTCACGTGTCATGATTGTAAACTGACACGTGACAGATTATAAATTTTTAGAAAAAAATTAAAAATTAAAAAAATTAAAAATTCTACAGCTTGATATGTGTCCTGTAAGGACATGGGGTTAATTCCAACTTAACATAGAGGACCAAATTGAACTCTTCTAAATAATTTGGATATTAAATTGAACCAACCAATAATAAAGAGACAAAATTGAACTAAACCAAAAAATTAGGGGACCAAATAAGTAATTATACCTATTATTTACTATCACTTTCATTATTTTTATAATTATTATTATCTTCGCCCCCATCATGATCATCATCATCATTATTATTATTATTATTATTATTATTATTATTAATTTTATTATTAATTTTATTATTTTTATCATCATCATCATCGCAATTATTACTATTAATTATTAATATTATTTTCATAAAAAAAACTAAGGTGGAGTAGATTGATATTGTATGTAGAAATGGGTTGTTGCTGAACTAGTAAAATTTAATATATTTTTTTAATATATTTGTATTCTGCAAAAATATAACCCCTTGAATTATTTGTTTCAAGAAAAGTTTTTCAAGCTATCTTAAACGACAAAGAAAAGTTTAAAATCATCCATTCATCTCCTCTTGGTAATGTATAACCCTAATTTTGTTAATACAATAATGAAGGATTTTGTTTGCTATCTAAGACATCTAGTATATGAGTTATATTCTAAGTCCTTTTAAGATTATTTACTATGCACATAAAGGTAAAATATTCTTCATGATGTTGAAATTGAAGAATAAAGTCCTATCTTAGAGAAGTTGGTTTCATGTTAAAGATGTATTGTTTGTTATACCTTTCATTGCATGTCTTTGTGAGTTTTACATACAAGGTAAATCAAAAGATGTCTATTTTAGTACACAACTTAATTTTATCCTTAACCATAATAAAACTTGTTTTTGAAATGTTAAATCATGTTGAAAAAGATTTAAAGTTTGTTTTAAGTGATCAAAATTTTATATAATCAATTAATTTGTTTCTAATATGTTCCTAGGAAAATCGATTATTGGTTTTAATAATGTATTAAAACAAAAAATATATAATCAAGTTCTTAGTTAGGCTCTAAGAATGATATGTTAACATAATTAATATTCAATTAATATGGTCTTAAATTTTTTAAGAAACAAATGAAAAACAAAATAACCAATTAACTGGCTAAGAATATTATGAGAATAATCTATTAGTAACTTAAGATAATTGATTAAATGTATTTGAATACGTTTTTAAATAGTTGTTCAAAACTTCTATAAATTGAAAGTTTGATTCAACATGAGATACAACATACCATACTTTTCAAAGCACAATTAAAAACAATTAGAGAGATTAAACTAAGTTGTTTTCATTTGCTTCAAGAGTGCATCCAAGAATTTTCAAGAAACATTTTCAACCTTCTCTTGATTTTGCCAAAGAATTATAAAGGATGTGTTTTGGTACAAAATTTCCTATTGTGACTATTGTTATGGATTTGATAATATGTTTTTATAATTGTGTTATTGGGTTAATTCTAGATTGTTTCCTTTTCATTATTCAAGGGTTGAATAATTGTTCTCTTGAAACTTTTTCGAGAGTTGTTTGATGTTTCCTCTTGAATACCTATGAATAGATGTATGATATATTCTTTCTTATTCTTTCTCAATCTTTTACATGTTATTATTGTTGTACTGATTTTATGTATTCATTTATTATCGATCTTGATTCCGTATGACTTGTTTTAAAAAGAGTTTAAGAAAGGGTTTTTCTTTTCAAAAAAGTTTTCAAAACCAATTCACTACCTTATTGGTTTAGCAACCTTAATTTTTTTTTTCAAGACACATAATCCTTAATCTATTTTTCATAGTGAAGCTTCCTTTATTGATGTTTAAAAGGATTATAATAAATTATGTGCCTCATTAGATTTGTGTTAAATTTCTCATGTGCTTGTGAATTTATGATGTGATATCCTTCTTTTAGTTGGTCCTTGCATGGATGATGATGAAGTGCTCTGGAATTATGGAAGCATGAAGTAAAAATGAGAGAACGAAGGATATGGTTTAGTGATTTAGTGTTTTCCTAGACTGAGGTCACACCAACTCCTAAGGAAGAAAGCTTAGAGTAGTATAGAAAGAGAAGACTAACCTAAGGTGACCTTCAAGACAAGTAAGTAGACAATTTGACAACATTTCTTATTCTCAAAGTCCATTTACAAGAGGTGGATGTCTTTATTTATAGGCCTAGGAACTAAAACTAGGGATGTAAAAAGGAAAGGGAGAATTCAAATTTGAACTTTTTAAAATTGGCTTCAAAGGAGCCATGCCTCAAAGGTGACTTGCCATATGGCACACTCGTGCTTTTTTCATTGCAACATGTGCAAAATGAGAGCGAGAGCACGTCTTCTACTCTAAACATTTGGCCTAGGGTTTCTCTTGGCCTAAATTATCCCAATTGAAACCCTAAGCAAATTACTTTAACCTAGACACACTTTCGGCCTAAACTCTCAAGTCTAAAATTACACTACTAAGCTCAAAGCCCAAAGCAAGGCCCAAACATCCCACACTACTTGGCCTAAATATAAGGCCCAAAATAAACTTGTTCTAATTGCTTACAATTGGTCTTAGCCCATGATAATAAAAGCTTCACCCCACTCAACTCAATCAAAGACCAATCTTTATGTATTCACTTGGTCATGGATAGGGTGTTTGCCATTATCCCTTCCCTCTTAAAAAGGATCTATCCTTAAATCTGCATGACTCTCCGTAACAACCATTTTCATTGGTCATGTTGCGTTTGCCTTAGGTTGTTTCTTGAAGTGCCTTTCTTTCTCAATACAAGATTCATTTCAGTCTTGCTTTTCATCTTAACTAATACATAAGTCTTTTTCCTATAAGATTATAGTTCATGATGAGTCATTATTTTCCTTTATTTTCTACCTTTTTTGTGCCCAACTTGTTGGATGTTTAGTGCTTAATTGTCTATATTTAATGCATTTTCATCTATTGGGTTTTATTGGGCCACTATTCCGAATTTTAATTAATTTGGGATTATTTGGTCTAATTTTTGCTTGTAATTATTTTTAGGTATTTTGGGTAAAGCAATTTTGAAACTTGGACATAAATCTTGAGATGAAGAGAGAGTTTTCACGTCATTCTCACATTATTGTCACATCTATATCATGTCAATTAGCTTGTCCATGTCATTGGGCCAACATTTTGAGCCCAAAGTGGCATTTTTGTAATTCTGAAGCAATAATGGCATTTTTGTAATATTGAGTGGTAGAATTCATGTGACCATAATATTTAAGTTTCATTTTCTTATGGTAGCCCCTCTTCTTCCCCTCTTAGTTGTTTTCACGTTTTGAAAGCTTGTACGGTGACCATAGAGGCACCCACTCCTCTTTTACATTTTTCCACACTTTAAAGTAGTACCACTAGGGGATTTTGATATTTCTGCACATTAGAACAACTTGGGTATTATTTTATTGAAGTATTGTTAAGTTTCTGCATTGTTTTCATTTTCACCTTTCATCTCCTTGAAGCCTTTTCGTTTCTCCCTATTTAGTTGTGTTGTTCTTTGGTGCATTGAAATGATGAATTTTATTTAGGTTATATTCTGTTGGAGCTCCATTTTCATGGAAGGTTGATTTTATGATTGATTCCCTGAAGAGAATTCTCTGCCTCCAATTATAACAATGTAAACTTATCACATATTGTGAAAGAGGAATAATTCTAATAGAAATAATTTATCTTTATCTTGATTATATATATATATATATATATATATATATATATATATATATATATTTATATTTTATTTTTATTTTTTTATTTTTTTTTTTTTTTTTTTTTTTTTAGTATTTTCCTAGTTGCAGATGTCAACAATATTTTAACAATCAAATTATTGATGTTAGGGAAGATTGATGTATTTATCTCATTAGTCAATACTTATTATAGGTTGGTATGTTATGTTTGTATCCTTATAAGACTATGATTTAATTTGAATTTATACATTTCATTTTAATATTGTATCTAGTTGGTGATAAGTATAACTTTTTTTATTGCAGGATCAATTGGTTGTGGAATATTCCAAGACTTAGGTTCATTTATACCATGGAATTAGTGTGTTAGGTCAAGCTTGTATAAATTTTGTTACTTTTGTGGTTTGATATTGGTTGGTTATTTGGGTTAGATGTTTGATTTGATATTGGTTGCTAGGCATTTTTTGTATAAGTTTATTATAGTAGTTTGTTTACTATCTTGAAAGGAAAACTTGCCTAGCAATGCATGCATATTTTTATGAATCACATTTTGTTAGACTTTTGATTGATTGTGATAACTGCCATAGAAATTTTATGCAGATATAACACTAGAATAAGAAGGAATGAATGAAAATTAAAATAAATTATATAAAAAAAACACAACCACTAGAGAGCGTTTGTTGATCAAAGCACTATCTATTGAAATACACATACAAAGCCCTTATTTAGAGAAGCGCTGCCTATTGATATTTAGATAATCATTGAGCAGATAAAGAGCGCTTATTTAGAAAAGCGTTGTCTATTGAATGTCATTAGATAACGCTTTTTTGTAAGCGCTCTCTATTAATAGATACCGCTCCAATAGAGAGCGCTTAAAAAGCGTTATCTATGAACAAAAAAAGCACCGTCTATTGACAATTTTGGCGTAGTGTAAGCCCCCTTTGATAGTAGGAGGAATGTGTCTCCTCTTGAGAACACTTTTAAGATCATTCCAAAATTGCATAAAGGAAGTATTGTTGATTCTTCTCTCACTTTCTATGGATGTCCATTCATACACGACGTATCCTTGAAATTTAAGGGTGGCCAATGACACTTTTCTTTCCTCACTCATGATGACTCTATATGCTTCATGGAATGGTAGGGGATGGATCAACGGAAGAAAAGAAAGAGATGATTTAATGTTGGTTTTTGGAATGGTATATGGTGAAGTTTCTCTAGAAAGGTTAGGCCAATTCTAGAGGAAGGGGGTTAGAGGAAGCTCTAGGAGTAGCTCTAGATAGGTGGCTCTCAAAGAAGAAATTTATGGGGTGATATGAAAGAGTTTCATTAAGCATTCAAGAGTGAATTTACAAGGGGTGAGGGTCTAGTTTAAAGGAGAAAGAGCTCCATTTGGGCGAGTAAAAAGGGAGGGAGAATTCAAATTGAATTCTCCCATGTGCTTTTAATCAAGTTCTGCACTTCGTGGATTAAATGCCACGTGGCACTCACTTTACAAGCTTTGCAACATGTGCAAATTATGTTAAATGTGAGAGCTCCTTTGGCTAAAATGGACAACCTAAGGTGTAACTGGACCTTGGAAACCTAATTAAAACCTTAGGTAATCTCATATGATCCAAACCTAATTACAAGCCCAATTTATTCATTACAAGGCCCATTAGGCTTGTTTGCCTCAATGTCTTCCCAACCTTCTTGGATCTTCCTTACCATGCATCTAGTGATAGGACCTTTGGTTGGGATTCTAGTTGCGCATAAGTCATCACCCTTTTCCTTTTGAGAAGGATTTGACCCCAAATCTAGAGGGTCTAACTCTTCCTTTGAACCACCTACAACAAAAGGAATAAGGTTAGTTACATTCAAGGTGGTATGTACTTTGTAATCCTCAAGTAAGTCCAACTGATATGCATTATTATAGACTCTCCTAAGGACTTGAAAGAGACCATCTTCTCGGGGGATATGTTTAGACTTATGTTTGGGAAACCTTTCTTTGCATAAATGAAGTCAAACCTAGTGCCCAACTTTTTCAATTGGGTATGAACATGAGGATGGGGATGTACATATCCACTCGTCCTCGTTTCCATACCTTTCAAAATACCTATCCTTGTCATATCCTTGTTCCCATTTAAATTATTAAAATAATTACAGTCTATTAAGTAACCTTATATATAGAAAGATAAGGATACATTTTCCTCATTTCCTGTTACAATTTTGACCTAGATTCATTCGACCTACCATTCCCTACACCCTAACCAACTTAAATATTTGCCTTTGTGCTATGTGGTCTAGGATTGATCAGTTAAAATGGCCTAGCCCCTACTTCAACGAACAATTCCTCAACTTTACCTTTAGAGTTTGGATGCTTCTTTCCACATGATCATCCATATGACATTATGTCTCCCCCTAAACTGTCCTGGACAAGAAAGTAATAACATTCTTAGAAATGTTATCCCACTTCCAACTAGAACCTCCAACTGCTGCAACAACTACTCAATTTCTAATGCTTCATCTTCACTTTTTGGCACATGAACATGTAACCATAACTCAACAACATCTTTTTTTAACTCATCATCCATAAAAACATAACTCTTCCCTTGAACCTGAAAACTCCATCTTCCTTTAACTGGAAATTACTAATCTTGATTAATACCTAACTAGGATCCTTTGATTTCCTTTCCTTAACCATTTTAAGGAACTCATATAGTCAAACAATTACAACTAATGTGAGTCCTCCCTAGATTCACCCCTAAAATCATCCCTTTGAACTTCTCTACAGAAATTTTGAACTCCTTCATCACCAAACCTGCAACTTGAACACTCTTTTTTCTTAAAGCATCTATTACCTTATTTTCATTTATAAGGAAACACAATATCTTGGAGTCAAAGTATTTAAGGAAATCTATTCACCTCCCTTGCCTTATGCCTAACATCCTCAATTCAATCAAATACTTCAAGCTCTTTATGATCATTAAACACCTTAAATTGAGCTCGGTAAATAAAATGCTTCCATTGTTTTAAAGAAAACACTATTGCAACAAGCTCAAGCTCAAGAGTAGGATAAATTTTCTCATGAACTTTCAAATGCTGAGAAGCGTAAGCCACCACCTTTTTCTCCAACATTAACACACTCCCCAACCTAAGATGTGATGTGTCATTGTAAACCTCAAAAGGCTTCCCTGTATCAGGTATAATTAGCGCTTTAATGTTGATCAACCTCTTCTTCCACTTCCTAAAACTTTCTTCACACCTCTATATCCACATAAAGGAATAATCCTTTTGTGTAAATTGTGTCAAAGAAGATACCACATTGAGAAACTCTCCCACAACCTTCTATAGTAACCATCAAGACCCCTAAAACTTTTCTTTTCAGTGATAGCCTTAGGACTCTCCCATCAACACTACCTTCACTCATCATAAACCTCATGTCCTAAGAATTGCACCTCTTTTAGCCAAACTCACACTTTAATAACTTGACATACAATTGTTTCTCTAATAGCTTCTCTACCTACCTCTTCAACTACACCAACTCGATAGGAGCCATCCTATAAGGAGCTATTAACACTAATCATGCTTTAAAAATCAAGTCAATAATGAACTTCTTCTACGGGGTAGTCCTAGCACCTCCTCTAGAACACATATAGAAACTCTTTAAAAATTGGGATCCTTTTTTTTAGTATTTCACTAACCTCTGTTGATGAGATACCTCTAGCCAAGGAACCTACAACAAGAGTTATGGCTAGGAGGATACGAGAAGATTGAGCCTCTCTAAGCATGGAAGGCCCAACATGACATTCACATGGGCCAAGGAGGATGTGAAGACCTAGCCTAAGGCACTTTAATTGTAAAAACTAGATTAGGTTTTAATTTTGGGCTTTGTATTTTTGGCCCATTAGAATAGGGTTTTATTTGGGCCATGTATTTTGCCTTTGAGGAAATTGCACTTTAGAAACATTTTGGACCAAAAAGGGAGTTAGGCATAATTTGAGCAGAGTGGAGCGCATAAACTAGAGCACTCTAAAAGCTTCACAAGCTTGCTCACCAAGGATGAGAGTTAATGCCTCCAAGCATGACAAGTGTAACTTGCTTAGGTGGTAAGTCACACCTCCTACAAGCTTCTTTTTGGCTCCAATTTTCAACTTTCTAAACTCCTTTTTCCCTCCTCTTTTTAAAGACTCATAACTTTCCTTTTAGCCTACAAATAGAAGGGTTAATGAATGCATTTTTTCAGCTTAAAATTTAGTAGTGAATTATTGTCAACACGTGTGCACATTCTCTCTTACTTGAGCTCACTCTAGAGTAGTCTCCTTGCTAGTCTTCTCTAGCTTCCTTCCTTGAAAGTTGACCTCACCTCTCTTAAGATCTCATCACCTATACTAAACCAAACACTTCAAGCCTTCATCCTTCATGCTTTCGCGTCCATTCTTCCTCTATGGAGTCTTCATTCAAAGCGTCACCTTCATTGGAGTAAAGGAGAATCCATCATATGGTATCATTTGCCTTGGTTGCTCTCGGTTCAACAAGAGATAAGTGCTTCTTCTTCATTTCTTCACATTTTTGAGTTTTCATCACTTGTTTTACTTGTTCTTGTGAGTTTGTACCGATTGATTTGATTATTCATGTCTTCTTCTTTTGGTTTAACTCCATTTGCTTCATCTTGAACCTTATTTGAGTGCTTATGTGTTCTTTTTGAGTTCTACTGAATTTATTTTCAATTTTCTTGAGTATTTTATGTTGTTGTTCGGTTATTTCTTCTTGTATTTGATTCTATTTTAATTTTGCGATCCATATGTTGTGTCTAGAGTCATGTTTAGACCATCAATTTCATTACTTCTTTGTTTAGCTTTTATTTTGCTTTAAAGTTGTGTTGTTATCATTGGTATGATGATGTGTGCATAAATTTGCAGATTTAATGCTTAAAATTGAATCTCTCTTCTCTCTTAGAGCTTTAAAAATGCATCTGCATATCTAGATAACCTTGTTTATCTTAATTTCCAGTACGAATTTTCTTTGTGATTATTTAACATCACCATAATAGTTTGAGCTTTATTTGCTTTTTAATTTCTTCCATTGAGTTTTGTGTGCTAGTTAGATCTTAGCAACATCCTAGTCTTAAGTTTCTTTTGTGTCTCATTGAGTTTCATAATCTCCTTTTGATTCTTTAAGTTTCCTTCTCACTTGTGCTTCTTGTTTTCATTAAAAATGCATATGATCAAGCCTAGTGTAGTGGTGATTTTGATTTGGGTGGAAAGAGTGTTGTTGTAAAATTCATATAAAAAAGAAAAAAAAAAGCATAAAAAGAGTATAAGAAAGTGCCAAAAAGAATCACAAGAAAATATCAAAAGAAAGTGGGAAAAGAAGTACACTAGAATCAATACTATCACTTGAGTTTTGAAAGTTTTATTGTTTGAATTACTTCTTCTTGCATAAATTGGGCTATTATTTGTGCCAATGTTGGAGGCTTCATATGTCTTAGCTTAATGCTAAATGAGTTGCCTAGCGCACCATAGGCTCATAAGCTTGTAAAGACAAGAAGTACTCAAGTTTGATTCTAGTTTATTTATTTATTTATTTTAATCCATTCTATTATCATTCTTTAGGTAGTTCTTTTGAGTGCTTATCTAGTTTGTTTAGCTTATTTCTAGTTTGTAAATTCCTTGGTATTCATTTGAGTATGTCATAGATTCACTATTTTTGAGTTTAGCATTCTTAATTTTGTGCTTTTCTTACTTTAATTTCATGTCCTCTTTTTGGTTTGGTTACTATACTTGGTGAATACTTTATTTTTTAGGTGATCTAACTTCTCAAGGTAGCATCCTATAAAGTGGAAGTATCTAGCTGTAAAAGGAGTCTTCTTTTTGGTGAAATCCACAAGAGAAAATGCAAGACTGATGCACCCTCTGAGGACCAAAACTAAAAGCAAAAAAGGGAGCAAAGACTTGACGCAATTTATTTTTAGTAGATTTTAATTGTATTTACTTTGAGTTGTAAAATTGTAATGTTTTTCTTCTTGTTCTCGCAACCTAATTAGGTGTCTTGGGGGAAGCTTTGGTACTCAATCTCATCTCCTAATTAGAACCACTTTTATACAATAGTGAAATGCTTTTAGTTGGTGGAGTTTTGAAGGTTCCAAGTTTCTTTTAGTTATACCATTAGGCGGAATATAGTCTTCTATTTTCTTGCTTTATTTATTGCTTTATAGTTTAGTGCGAGTCTTAAAAGTCTTTGATCTAATTTCATCCAAGAAGTTTTGTACAAAAGCTTCAAGTTTCCTTGGCTAGTAAAGGCTTGGTATTTAAGCAATCCAAGTGATTCACCTCTCTTTCCTAGAAGATAACTAAAGTCTTTTGTTATCCACTTCTTCTTTGATATTCTTTTGAAAGACCAAAATCAAAAACAAAATGTCTCAACCTTCTTCTTTCCAAGGTATTGGTGTTTCAAGAGAAGAGGAAATAAATTGGAAACAACTTACTTTTTATATGAAAAGACTTTTACATTGGAAAGAAGATTAGATACTTGCTAGAGAAAGAGAAAAACAAGAAAGAGATAAGTATTATCAAATTCTAGAGAAGGAAAGGAGAGGAACAAGGCATATAGAGATGTTACATGAAAGAATGAGTGATAGGAGTCATCACATGCACTCCCGTACTCATACACTAGTCACACAGTATGAAGAAGAAGAAGATAATAGACTAGTGGATAACTTCTACCAACCTCCTCCATTAAGAAGAGAAAGAAGAGAGCATAGGGAACCAAGAATAATTAGATTAGACCTTTTTCACTTCTATGGAAACAAAGATGTTGAAGATTATTTAGATTGGTAAATGAAGGTTGAACAACTCTTTCCTTGCCATTAAATAAGTGAGGAGAGAAAAGTATCCTTAGCTTCCAAAGCAATGTTATGTATTGGTGGGCTACCCTATAAAAGGAAAGGAGAATCAATAATTCTCTCGAAGTCAAATATTGGAATGAACTTAAAAGTGCCCTTAGGAGGAGACATATTCCTTCCTATTATCATACGGAGCTAATGGACAAGCTCCAAAGACACCATCAAAATAAAATGAAAGTGGAAGAATGTATGCAAAATATGGAGTTGAACATGATGAGGGTTGGGATTAAGGAGTCTGAGGATACAAACATTGCAAGGTTTCTTAATGGCTTAAATCTTGAGATAAGAGATAGAGTAGAATTGTTGCCCTACCAATATCTTAATGACTTGTTCAACTTTGCATAAAGGTAAAGTAACAAATTTTAAGGACAAGTTTTTGAAATGACTACTCTAGCCCTTATGCCAAGAAAGATTTTAAGAGGGAGGGTAAACAAGTGAAAGATGGACCCTCCAAAAGTTTGAAAGAAAAAGAAAATGAAAAACCAAGGGAAGACACATCTACACACACACTCGCACCAGTGATATTAAATGCTTTAAATGTCTTGGTAGTGGTCACATTGCATCCCAATGCCCCACTAAAAAGACCATGATCTTGAAGGGTGTTTAGCAATATAGTAGCAAAAATGAGTAAGAAAGTGAGAGTGAGACTTGTAGTGAGGAGTCTAATGATGAGTCTAAGGAAATTACCTACCTTTGTGAAGGAGAGCTTCTCATGTTTAGAAGGATTCTTAACAACCAACCCAGTCCAAAAGAGCCAACATGAAGAAAGATCATCTTTCATAGAAGATGTAAAATTTTAGAAAATACTTGTTCTCTCATTGTTGATAGTGGTCTATGTTGCAACTACTATAATACCAAGTTGGTTGACAAGTTGACTTTGATTGTCATTCTCCATCCAAAACCTTACAAATTACATTTGCTTAATAAAAATGGGGATTTGGCAGTCAAACATCAAGTGAAGGTCAAGCTTTCTATATAGAAGTATGAAGATAGTGTGTTATGTGATGTAGTATCTATGGAAGTTTGCATGTTTTTTTTTGTGAAGACATTAACAATTTGATAAGAAAACCATGCACAATAGTCTTACCAATGAAATCACCTTCACCTATAAGGATAGGAAATTTGTTTCGCATCCTTTATCACCATCTCAAGTGGTAGAGGATCAAATTCAAATGAGAAAAGAATTGAAAGAATAGAGAAAAGAGGATAAAAAAGTCCTCAATCTCTCCTATAAATAGATAAAAGTGAAAATGAGGTGTGAGAGCTTGGTGTTCCTTCCCCCACGGTCATTCATAAGGAAAACATTTTGAATCATAAAATTTTGTAAAGAATTCTCTTAGTTGAACAACCTCCACACCTCCAACAGTGTAAAGGAACACTCACATGCATTTTCACATCTCTAGAACCAAAGAAACTATCTCCCAAGTTAGAAAATTTTTTGAAAGAATTTGAAGATGTTTTTCTCAAGGAAGGCCAAAAAGGACTTTCACCTCTGAGTGGAATAGAGCATCAATTTGATCTATTGTTTGGGGCAAGTATTCCCAATAGACCAACCTATAGGAATAATTCCCAATAAACTAAAGAGATAGAGTCTTAATTTAAAAAGTTATTGGAGAAGGGTTGGGTTCAGAAGAGTCTTAGTCCTTGTATTGTGTTTGTCCTCTTAGTACCTAAGAAAGATGGAAAGTGGAGAATGAGTTGTGATTGCAGAGTCATCAATAATATTACTATTAAGTATAGGCACCCAATTCCTAGACTTCATGATATGTTTGATGAGTTGCATGGGTCCACCATATTTTCTATGATTGATCTAAAGAGTGATTATCACCAAATTCGAATCAGAGAAGGTGATGTGTGGAAAATCGCTTTTAAGACCAAATTTGGATTGTATGAATGGTTGGTGACACCCTTTTGGCCATACTAGTGCACCTAGGACATTCATTGGGCTTATGGATCATACTCTAGAGGATTGTATAGGAAAGTTTTTCGTTGTTTATTTTGATGATATTTTAGTGTATAGTCATGATTTGCATGATCACATCAAGCACTTAGAGTTGTTATTTCAACTTTGAAAGATGTAGTTGTTATTTCGACATCAAGTGTTGACAAATGCACTTTTTGTATGGAAAATGTAGTGTTTTTAGGTTTTATTGTTAATAAAAATTGGGTTCATGTTGACCCTGAGAAAATCATGGCCATCCAAGAATGGCCTACCCCTAAAAATGTTGGAGAAGTTAGGAGCTTTCATAATTTGACAAGCTTTTATAGGATATTTGTTCCTAGCTTCTATAGTTTGGCCTCACCCCTCAATGAATTGGTCAAGAAAGATGTGATTTTCCAGCAACTCAATGAAAAACTTACCAATGTTCCCCTTCTAACGCTACCTGACTTTTCAAAAACTTTTGAGTTAGAATGTGATGCATCTGATGTTGGTTTAGGTGTTATGTTGTTGCAAGGAGGGCATCTCATTGCTTACTTTAGTGAAAAAATCAATGGTGCCCCCCTCGACTATCCCACCTATGATAAGGAATTAGATGCTTTAGTTAGGACCCTTCAAACTTGGGAACACTATCTAGTGTCCAAGGAGTTTGTCATTCATTATGATCATGAGTCACTTAAATACTTGAAGAGTCAACATAAGATCAACAAAACACATGCTAAGTGGATGTAATTCTTAGAACAATTTTTATGTATGTGATAAAATATAAGAATGGCAAAAGTAATGTAGTGGTTGATGCCTAGTCTTGAAGGCACACCTTATTTTCAAAATTTGGAGCCCAAATTCTTGGATTTGATCACATCCTAAATATGAACAAGATTCTGAGTTTTCCTCCGCTTATGTTGAGTGTTTAGAAAGAGCACAAGGGGGTTTCTATGTGAATAATGATTATTTGTTTAAAGAAGGAAGAATTTGTATACCCCAAGGTTCACATAGAAAACTCATCATTCAAGAAACACATGAAGGGGGATTAAGGTGTTATTTTGGGGTAGAGAAAACCTTAGATCTCTTTAAAGAAAAATTATTTTGGCCCAATATGAGGAAGGATGTCCAAAGACATTGTCATAAATGTATTTCATATTTATAATAAAAATCTATGACAATGCCTCATGATTGTACACCCCCTTGCATGTTAAGTCAACCCCTTGGGAGGATATAAGTATGGATTTTGTCTTAGGACTCCTAAGAACTCCAAGGGGTTTTGATTCCATTTTCACGGTGGTGGATCGTTTAAGAAAAATGGCATATTTTATGTCCTGCCACATAGTGGATGATACTAGCAACATCAATAGGCTTTTCTTTAGAGATATGGTCAAGCTTCATGGTATACCACACACCATAGTTTCTAATCGAGATACTAAGTTCCTTAACTACTTTTGGAAAACTCTTTGGTCAAGGTTGGGAACTAAACTTAATTTTTCTATTTCATGTCACCCACAAACTAATAGGAAAACTGAAGTTGTTAATAGGTCTTTTTCTACTATTCTGAGGAGAATTTTGAAAGGAAACCACAAATCTTGGGATGAATATCTTCCCCATATTAAGTTTGCCTATAATAGAGTAGTTCATAGGACTACTAGAACCTCTCCTTTTGAGGTTGTGTGTGGCTTTAACCCTCTCACTCCCGTGGATATGCTACCACTTTCTACATCTTTTGATTTTATTCATAAAGAAGAGGTGGCAAAATCTTATTTTATAAAGAAAATGCATGAGAGAGTTAGAAGACAAATTTAGCAATAAACATAAAGGTATGCCAAGTACAACAATAAGGAGAAGAGGGAAATATTTTTTGAAGAAGGGGATTGAGTGTGGCTACACCTAAGCAAAGATAGATTTCCTAAGCAAAAGAAGTCTAAACTTAGTCCCCGAGGAGATGGTCACTTCAAAGTGTTGAAAAGAATCAAGAATAATGCTTATAGGCTAGAGCTGCCTGAGGAGTATGAGGTAAATGTCACTTTTAATGTTGTTGATTTAATACCTTTTGCATGTGGTACAAATGATGAGGCAATAACTTCAGATTTGAGGTCAAATCCTTCTCAATAGGGAAGGGATGATGAAATACCTCTAGCCAGGGGACCTATAACATGAGCTATGGCTAGGAGGATACGAGAGGATTGGGCCTCTCTAAGCATGCAAGGCCTAAGATGAAGTTCACATGGGCCAAGGAGGATATGAAGACCTAATCTATGACTCTATTTGTAAATACTATATTAGGTTTTAATTTTGAGTTTTGTATTTTGGCCTAATAGAATAGGGTTTCTTTTAGGCCTTGTATTGGGCCTTAGAGGAAATTATGCTTTCGAAACATTTTGGACCAAAAAGGGAGTTGAGCATAATATGAGCCTAGAGTGGAGTGCATAAACTAAAGCACTGTAGAAGCTTCACAAGCTTGCTCACGAAGCATGAGAGGTAGTGCCTCCAAGCATGGCAAGTAGGGCTTGCTTAGGTGGTAAGTCACACCTCCCACATGCTCCTTTTTTGCTCCAATTTTCAATTTTCTAAACTCCTTTTTCCCTTCCTTTTGGAGACTCTTAGCCTTCCTTTTAACCTATAAATAGAAGGCTTAGCTCAGGAATTTTTTTCAACTTGAAATTTAGTAGTGAATTGCTGCCAAAATGTGTGCACATTCTTTCTTACTTGAGCTCACTCTCTCACCCCCTTTCTTGAGAGTTGACCTCACCTCTTTTAAAATCTCATCACCTACACTAAACCAAACACTTCAAGCCTTCATCCTTCATGCTTCCGTGTCGATTCTTCCTCCATGGAGTCTCCATTCCAAGTGTCACCTCCATTGGAGCAAAGGAGAAGCCATCATTTGTCGAACAACTCTTCAATTTGTTTCATGCCTGACAAGTAGTCATTGACTCAAACCCAATTGAATAGGGGAACACCACTTCTTTGGTACCAGGACCCACGAGAATGTGATTAGAAAACAAATAATCTACCCCAAAAATTATGTCCTCACTTGCAAAGGAAAACAAATTATATTGACTTTGGACTTACATCTATTTTCCACCACGAAACATTTCACACACACCGATGTTGTCCTTTCTTGACCTGAAGCTGAAGCAAAAACCACCAGCTCAAGCTCCAACTCCCTCATAGGCAACCTCGACTAATCCACTCGTCCATGTGACATAAAGGATTGTGTTGCTCCAAACTAAGCCAAAACACTTAACACAACTACCATTTATGTGACATACACTTTATATGAGACTACCTATGCTAACCGCTTTGGCACCGGTCATTACGAACACCCTTCAACTGCTTAAAGTATTCCATGTCTTTCCCTCATTGGTTGTTCTCTAGCAACACTAGCTGTCCTTTCCTCTTGCAGACAATTCTGAGTAATGTGTCTCTTCTTCTTGCATCTGAAACACTTGACCTCAACCCAAGGACAACCATTTCTCTTGTGTAAACCTCCACACCTGAAGCACCCTTTCTGCTTTTGACATTGTTGCTACTAAGAGGATTCATCCACCTTCTTTTGATCTTGGGCTTGACACAAGACTCCTATGATACCTTACCCTTACTAGAAGACAATTCTCTCTCTTGAGAAAACACCATCCTACAATAAACATTTCCTGAAGTTTGCATATTAAATTGGGGAGTTTAATGCGGATTTAATTGGGATGCAGACTTACAAAATTTAAAAGTCATATAATTACAAAATGAAATATTAGGGGTCATATAATTACAATATCAAATATTATGGGTGTTGGGAAATTTAGAGATATGAGATATATAGGAACTTATTATTTTATTTTGTTCATATACTCTCTCTTTATATATATATATATATATATATATATATATATATATATATATATATAATAAAATGTACCAAAATATAAAATATTTACAATATCTTAATATTGATTTCCTAATTCTAAAATAATAATTAACTTTTAGAATTGAAAGATATTTTTAAAAGCAGAAATATTTCTTAAAAACTTGATGTCAATATGACCGAGTTGAAAGATTCCCCTTATTTATCATCAGATCGGTTAAATCAAGCTCAAGTGCGCTCTTCACCCTTCGTCGCATTTTACAAAAGTGGTCAATCGATAATCACACGTGAACCAATTGAAAATAGTCGTCAAATGATTTGACATGTTTTTTTTTTGAATAAAGTCACAAAATCATTTATCCGAGAATTTTCACTTTCCAAATGCGAATTTAGATGGGATGCAGACTTAAATGAGTGCAGACTTAAGCGAATGTTTATTGTACTTAACTAATCCTCAAAGCTCTCCATCATCATAGTCTTTTTCAGCAAGAGTTGAACATCCCCTATACACTTCGAGGCCATTGCCTCTTTAGCTCTAATCACAAGACTTCCACAAACGTTTTACACCTTCACACCTCAAACATTGATGGAGTATAAAACCTTATCATCTACACAAACCTCACTACTTACGCATGCATTAACATCTAGCCTTACAATATTCCCAAAACTCCACTTCTCTTGCAACTTTGTGTTATTTGGAAAAACACCTTTCCAAGAACCTTCTCTAGAAGGCTAACCCACTTTGAGACCTTGCTTTTAAACTTTAGCATCTTCCTTAGCTCAAGGAACCCATCGATAGCAACACACAACAACGTCTTATTTTTGAATAAAAGATTGCCTCACAAACCTTTTCCAAGTCCCATAAAGGTAAGAAACGAGTTGACCTTGAATCTACATTCCTCTACCATTAGTGAACCCTAGACACAAACCACAAAGTTGAATAACTTGTGTAGAACTCGTATTGAAACAAAAACTCTAACTACAACTCTTCTTTTAAAAACACAATGTTTCTATACATACACTTTGAACATCTATTGTCTATATAAAAGGCTTTCTACCAACTATCTACTGTCCAACACTATTTTCGCTAAACTTTCATAATTAAGAAAGGAAAAACATTTTTGATATAGTCATGGGTGTGCACACTCATCACCTCATCAAGATTCTTTCTTTTCTTAATATTTTTAGTTTTATAACCATATCTACAAGTGAAACTTTAAACACTTACACACAAAACATGACATACACACTACCCTTAGGTCATTCTAAGAACGAAATGCTCTGATACAAAAAACATAACATCTCAAATTAACATATTTACCCTCAGCACATACACATAACATCTTAAACTCAATTTAAAGACTTAATTAGTCATTTGGTTCCAATTTTGGTCGAAAAATTTCAAATAGGTTCCCTTTTTTGTTTTTGTTTCAATGAAGTCCCAATTTTTGAAAAATTTATTCAATTAGATAATTTTCGTTAGTATCGTGCAAACGATGTTAAAGACATGTCACATGTCAGTTTATAGTTTTTTTGTTTTTTATTTAATTTTCGTTTATTCTTTTTCAGTCTTTTTTAGTCTTTACGTGTCATTGTGAGTGTCACATATCAATGTAAGTGCTAAACGACATTGTTTATATTCAATTCAGTCGTATATATGCTTTTTTCTATTTAATTCATTTTTTTTAAATTAGAGTAATGTTATTCCCTCTCTAAATTATGACCAAATTTATTATTTATATTAATCTTATATTGATATTTATATTAAAATTGACTTTTTTATTAAATGTTTCTAGAATTATTTTTAGACTAACTATAACGATATTATTGGATTCCATTTAAATAAATTATTTTCAATCTTATAAAACAATATGGATGAATAATATAATAGTTCTAAATACTTATTTTTTTTAAATGAAGCTTAAAATATATTTTATAAATATAATAATATTTATTTCATAAATAAAAAAGTATTTTTTGACTTCAAATAAATAAAATATAGAATAAATATTTGTGACTTAAAAATATTAAAATTTAAAATGAATATAATTTAAAAAAATCATTTTTATTATATAATTAGAAAAAAATAAAAATATACAATAATTTAAATTAATAAAATCTATAAATTAGATTATTATTTTAATATGTAATTATTTTAATCATTTTAATTTAATATTTTAAAAAGTCAAATTTAATAAAAATATTTGTATAACATTTATTCAAATAATAAATTTGGTCCCAATTTGGAGAGGGACAACATTGTTTCAACTAAAAAAATGGGACAAAATTGAATAAAAAACATGTATAAGACTTATTGAATACAAGATCATGACAGTTGACACTATTATTGACAAGTGACATTACCAATGATATTAAATCAAGTGATATTGCTAAAGCATTTGGGATTCGCTAACTTGAGAGCACTTGGTGGTCCAAAAGTGGAGTTTGATGCCTAAGGGTGAGAAAAAAATTGTTTTACCCAATCTGGTTCAATTTTAAACTGAATCGGTCCACTATAAAACTACTTTATAAATTGAGTTTTCTACTTTATATCCATTTTTTATATATTTTTAGATCATATTTTTATTTTATTTTTATAGATTTTAAAATATGGGAAATCTAAATTTTAACGTTGGATCAGACTTTTATCCAAACTTATCTAAACCGTATCCTCTATTCCAAGATTTCAATTCTCTGAACCCTAAATTTCTTTTCTCTTCTTTTGTTGTGGTTGATTGATTCAAGGTATCTGAATCTCTTCTCTCTTCTGCATTCCAACAATGTTTCTCGTTTCTCTTTTGTTCATTTTATCTAGTTTTAAGTTTGATGCATTCATTTGTTTGATTTTGTTTTAGAGAACGAACGAAACTACTGCGTTTTGATTGACACTGCTGCGTTTTGATCGAGATCGACACCAACACTGACGACAACATTTCTAACCCCACATCTGTTTTCTTTTTCCTTCTCTCCTTTATTTTTTGAACGTGTATTTACTTCTGGTGAATCTGTAGTTTTCCAATGAAGTTGTTTGATAAATTGTTTATATGTTTCGTATGTTTTACTTTCTTGTACAAATTCTTCTACCACTTGTTTTCTCTTCCTTTCTTTCTGCACTTTCACGGCTCAAGTTTGGTAGGACGAACTTGATCTAAATAAAGCTCACTGAAAATAGGCAGAGCAATACTCTTTGCTTTATAATAAAAAAAAATGAACATTTTTTAAATTGTTAAGCTGTGAGTTTGCAAGTATAATGTACTTTCACCCCGTTGAAGAATAGTAATGAGGCTATGCTAATTATGGTGTTGTTAGGTAATCTCTATGAGAACAGTATAGACAAGTTTGTAGGGGATTTTGAAGAATGTTATAGGAAATGTTAGGTTATCCTTCTTTGGTCAAAAAGTTATAGCTCGGAATTCATAAACGGTATCCATCATAGTTTTGAGTTTTTTTTTTTTTTTTTTAATTCACTAAAAGATTACAAGTCCATAAATTGGGTAAAGGTTAAATATGGGAATTCCTGAATAAATTGAGGTATATAAGTTAATTTCAATTCATTTGATAAACTTAAATTATTTACCCTTATAATTATTTTATTTTATACAATTGTTTGTTGATATGTTCAATATTAGGATTAATCACATGAGAACTTTCACCATAAGCCTCAATTAAGAGATTATGAAATAATTGTTTTTTTTTTATTATCACTTTTTATAAAATATCTAGTATAATAACAAGAAAAAAAAGTATAAGTAGGAAGATCATAAACTGTTTCCACTAGCTTAATTAAACTATTACCTTAAGATTTGCTTGATATCGTCATTATGTAACTTCTATATTGTATATGTATTACAACACTTTATATTGTATATGTATTACAACACTTTAAATAGTCAGTAAATATGTATATAGATAGTATAACTCCTCGTTAAACACCTGAAATTTTCAAGGCAAGTGTTTTCATATAAACACCTGAGATGCCTAGTACATATGATCATTCTCAAAACTCATGAAAACAACAAAATGAGACATAAGGGATAGAAGAGGCTCATCTTGAAGCACAATTATCATAATTTCTGATAAATTTTGAAACATGTCCTTTATTTTCCTTTTCAGATAGCCATTTTATAAGCAAAGATTTTAATATACACTCCTAAATGTGTTACAATTACAACTTTAGACCCTTCTAATGATACGTTATGTTTCCTATTTTCTATTTCCTTCTCAATTATTCTCTCCCTATGTGTTACAATTACAACTTTTATATCAGTTGTTATAGTTAGTATTGCCATGTGTGTGAAGCTAATTGTCCATTGAGCAATGTTGTTACACACTAGATGAACTGAACAATGTAGAATGGTGGTGAGAATGGCACGTCTTATTCCTCTTGAAAAGAGAAGAAAAAATTCATATGAAACAATTTTCTTTTTTCCATGTAGAAGAGGCTCGGTTGGGTTTGGTAGAACACCAAGTTGGCACACTTGGCGAGCACATCAGAGTTATTTATCACAACAAAAGGTGGAGGCACTTATTTGTACACAGGATTGGTTGAAAGACACACATTCACCATCATTGTTAGACTATGATTTTGAAGATCTTCAATCTGTTGACCAAGGTATGTTGATGTTTAAATTATGTAATAATATTATAATTAAATATGTAATAACTAATGATAAAATTTTTTTTCATTTCTTAAAGAGTTGGTTTCTCAACAAGATGATGACCACAATATAATTTCTTTAAGTTAAAGATCACACCCCATGCCTCTTGCAATTAGTAAGTAATGAATGAACTTCCCTTTTCATGTGAATAACTTCTCTTTCTTTATATTCTATTGTTTAGTGATTTTCTTAAAACCTTAAGTTGTATTCTGACATGACACTTTGATGGGAACAACATTTATAAGTCACAAAAAATGTGTTAGTTTTATTAGAATTGGTGGGTAGAGATAAAATGATTGAGTGATGCATGAACTTTTGTTGTTATTGCCTTGACATTCAGGAAAATACAAAAGAGGCTGAATTGATTATAGTAGCAGAAAGACCTAGTGAGGGAGGGTTGCAAATTTATGAATTTGAATACAAGGTGGATAATACTCGTTGAGGGATAACGAGGATATTTTCTACAACATTTGTGGTCTCAAAGAAGCTCTATTTTCTGAATATTTCTCACTCTGATATACCAAAGAATCCTCTTGACATAAAGAATAATTTTAGAGCAATTTTCTGTTTCTGATTTTTTTTCTTTCTTGAGTTTTGATTTGATTCCCAAATTATTGTTAATGAATTATGTTCAAGTCCTTACATACTACTTTGACATGATATTTAGTTCAAGGGAAAAAATAGAAGAATGTTTATGTATTACAGTATATTTAGATGAATTGTCATTTTTTTATGTTAAGAATTTAAATTATATATTAACTTAATCCTTAATACTATTAAATTTATAATATTATTATATTTTATTATTTTATATATTATTTTATTTTTTTTTTAAAAATATTTATGTATTGGATGAAATAATTATTTCATTTTAAAAATATAAATATAAATTTAAAATTAAATTTATAAAAAGTTAAGTTTCATTAAAAATTGATTTAGAATGGATCCAGATTTTCAGTTGATCCAAATATTTGGATCTGAATATCTAATTTGATCCTAATATTTGGATTTGGATTTTAAAATATAAAATTGTTATTTTACAAAAAAATGGATCTTGATTCAAAATCTGATCCACATATATGGATTCATAGTAAATCTGGATCGGATATCTAAAGATCCGGTCTATGCCCACCCTTTGTGATGCCCTTAACCTCTAGAGATATCTAACTTGTGTTTTTCAATTGCTTCTTGACAATCATGTGTTACGGTCCAATCCCATATTAGTAAACCACTCTGATTCAATTGAATTAGGTCACCCAATCTACCCATCAAGGACAATTTAGCTCCTCTTTAGTGAAAATTTCATTGTTTAATTTAGAAATAGATCTTAAGTAGATCAGATTGGATAATTCTAACACAATCAAACCAACTGCACAAGCATAAACCACAATCAAAAAAATCAATCCATCCAAATTGACATCAAGCACATTAATAATGTAAGACCATAACAAGACAACTCAATTTCATCATTTTAGAACAAAACAGTCATTATAAATAAATCAACTTCTTTTACCTTGTTAAACGCTCCTAAACTCCAAAAGGTGCTCTCTTCATGCTCACCTCTCATAAACTTCACAAAGTCTATCTCACATAAGTTGCTCTACCTGAACATAGAAAACTTTGATCAATGATCAAAACATACTCTAACAATGCTAGTCGAATAAAGATTCATCTTGAACCCTTAAACACCACATGCAAGCCTAGAACACTCCACATGTAACAGATTTCTAAAAAGACGAAAAAGAAAGGCAAAAGATGAATTTATTGTGTTCAAAATTATGATCAAATAGGATTGTAGTCGGTAGTCCTATGGCATATTTCGATTCAAACAAATGAAGGATGAAGTCAGAAATCTAGAGAGAATGTATAAGAGATGTTTAGAGAGAAATTTAAATAGAATGTGATTTTTATAAAATGAATTCTGTTAATAGAAAACTTATTTATAGTTTAACTTTTTATTATTTTAGTGTCATCTTTTAAAATGATTACTCTTAGAACATTTTTTAAGTTCTCACACACACACACACATTTTTCTTCATTAAGCTTGTGTTTGTTTTGGGGCATGTACTGTATATGAAGAAGGAAGAGCGCGGGTTGTGGTTGTTTGTTTATGGGTATGTGCATTGATTTGCAACGATAGAAATGCAGGAGAATGATATCCTTTTGTTTTGAAGAGATTTGCGATGAATGTCAGATTTTAAATATGCTTTTACGTTTTCACCCTTCATTTATTTTTTTCTATATGAAAGTTCAAATTGTGTTGAAACATGTTGGTGGAAAGATATCTGAAAAAAATTTGGTTTCATGCTTGTATGCATAATATATTCAAATCATTATAATCCATATTGGAGGCACAATGAAGACACATAATCCCAATGAGTTAAAATCGGCTATGGACAAAAAAAATCAATTTTGTTGTATTATATATGAAGAATTTTTTTAAATTATAAATAACAACCTTAATTTCATTTTACTATAATTTTTATTATTTATATTTAAAGTTATATCACTTTTATTTTCAAGAGTAAAATGGTAATCATTTAATTTTATTTATTAAAACATTTTTTTAATTTATCATATTCATCACATCATACAAAAAAGTTTCATCTTAAATTCATTCAAATCATATTATTTTTTCTTTAATCTAAACAACACTACAATCTCCTTAGATCTCTTTAAATTTATTTACTCACTCTCCTTCAAATCTTCTCCGCAATCCATTCAAGTATACCATAAGAGTTGAAATATATTACTTATGATTATTCAATTATCGTTGTTGTCTGATTTTTCTAGACGAACATACGGTAGTAAATACAAATCATATTATTAGACATTTATGTAATGTTTAGTTTCTAATTTATTACGAAACTATTTTAAGTGACTGTAATTCCAAACTCCAAATTTATACTTAGTAAAAGGATCTGAACTATAAATGTGAATCAATTTGGCACTTCATCCAATTATAATTAAACTTCATTATTTTATATTTCATTTGAAATTAAAATTAATTATTTACATTTCTTTGGAATATAACTATCAAAGGTATTCCCGTGTTTGATATTTGTAAGCAAATGTAATGGAAATGATATTGTTAAACATATAAATTATTATTTCTTTTTAAATTTATTACTTAAGTTATTTTAAGTTTCTCTAAATAATTTGTTTTGATGCAGGAAATCAAATTCACAATTAGCTATTTTGTGCAGATGTTATGAAATTATTAATTTTTTTTTGTTTGAAACAAATTTAGGATGAGGTGCATTTTATTTAGAGAATATCTCAATAAAATTAATAATTCCTACTCGAAAGGTGGAAAATTTTGTTGTTTTTAATTTTTTGTTTAAATATACATTTAGTCCTTATTTTTGTTATTTTTATTTATTTGGTCCTTATTTTTGTTTTGTATTCAATTAAGTCCTTATTTTCGTCAAATTATGGTCATTTGATTTTTTTCACTAACGGTGTTTAAATAGTTAACGTTTTTGAATAGTACATTCCACGTGTTAGTCCTTGGTTTTTTTTAATTTTTTTTAATTTTTTTAATTTTAAAATAATTGTCCACGTGTTAAGTCACAATTTTGTCACGTGTCAATGCTAGTACTACGTGTCAGTTTGTGGCACATGTCAATAAAAATATAGTTATTAAATTATTTTTTAATATTTATATTCTAAAATACTTTTAAAATTGATATATAAACATATTTTAAATATTCAAAATATTTTAGAAAAGTAAACTAATATTTGTAAAATTAACATTTAGATATAAAATATTTTAGATTTTAATATCTAAAATACAATAAAATATTAAATATTTCAAATTTAAATGTGAATTTTACAAATGTTAATATATATTTTTAAAATTTTAATAATTATATTTTAATAATATTTAAATAATTATATTCTATTCAACACTTGAATCTAAGAATTATATTCAATTTATAATTAAATATTATAATTTATAATTGAATTTTAAAAAAAACTAATAATAATGTCAATTTTAAAAATTAAATGGTTCTATTTTAACAAAATTTGGGACTAAATTAAAGAAAAATAATGAATATAAGGACTGAATTAAACAAAAATAATGAATATCGGGACTAAATTGAACAAAAAGAAAAATACAACCACAAACTGACACGTGGTGTAAGACCCATTTATTTTCTGTCTTTTTGTAAGGGCTGCCCCAATCTTGTTGGGCCTCAGGACTGGCCCAAAGGAGAAAGATCAGACCTAATATGCCCTAAACCTAAACTTTGTGCTCACTTTCGAAAAACAGAACCCTCCCACCCTTTGAGCGGCTGTCGTTTTCCTCTGCTAGGGTTTTGAATCCCGGTCGTTCCCAAGTGCAAACAAGCTCTCTTCCGTCCATGTAAGTTGATCTCAGCCATGCTATTCTTCCTTCAACGTACTCTTTGTAAGTTCAGCTAGGGTTCGTACTGATAAACCCGTTTAACTTTGTCCGCTTCACTTTTACAGTGTTGTGATCTCTTTCTAGAGCTGTGGTGTTCAGTTGTTCGGTGTCGTGATCTTATTCTAGCCCATTCAAGGTAAGGGAAGCTAGGGATCTTTGTTAAAGTATGTTTCTTGCACATTTTGCCACTGTTTTTATGCTTTGTACGAGTGTGGTGCCATTGTGAAATATTAAATGGATGTATGCTGCTGTTTGGAGTGTGTTTGGATAGCTGTGCAGGGCGAACAGTGGCGAGACCCGACGTTCTCGCCCAAGCGACCAGGCCTCGCCCAGGCGAGACTTGCAGAAACAGGCCCAAACTTGCGCTCGAGCTCTCGCTCAGGCGGAGAGCTTTCGTTTGAGCGAGACACCATCTCGCTCAGGCGAGAGAGGCTCGCCTAAGCGAGGACGCGTGGGAGTTTGAGGTATGTTGTTGTAGGTGTAGCTCGGGAGAGGAAGCTCTTTTTTGGCGAGGGATATGCTCGCCCAGGCGAGTAGCGGCTCGCTTAAGCGAGAATCCGCAAGTCTCGCAGGGTTTCCCTGATGACAATCTCGCCTAAGCAAGACCTTGTGGCTTGAGCGAGATTGGCACATAACTTCTCTATATAATTGTACCTTTCATGTTTTTGGGCCCTTAATTGTATTTTTGGCTTGGTATGCTTTACCTTGAGTATGAACTGTAAGAATTGAGTGACCTTGTATGAATAAGATGGAATTATGATTCATGATTTTTAACATGAGGGTGAACATGATGTTTGTATGGGGTGATTCATGGAATTAAAATGATGGGTTTGGTATGGATTTGACATGAGACATGCATGAAGGTGGATTAAAGAATGTGGCATGGTGCTGGTAGGAAATACACTTCTACATTTGTGATTTGTGAAGGATGAGTGAAAGGGATTCAATATGAAATACAAGTGAGGATGGATTGTAAAGGTTGACATGACATGATATATATATATATATATATATATATATATATATATATATATATATATATATATATATATATATATATATATATACATGTGCATGTTAAATAGTATTGGTTTAATTATGATTGGTCTGTGTCAGTGTGTAATTCCTTGGAGCCTCTAAGTGAGACTTTCATGGTCGCGCTTCAGTGGTCGGAACGTAATTCCATGGCCCATGTTAGTGGGTGTCCATGGTAGTGCCCCATCTATATGGTCTAGTAAGGATTCAAGGTAAGGTTGCATCCTGACACTCTAAGGAATCAGTTAGTCTCACTTAGAGCGGACTGACTCTTGTGATAAGAGTAGCAGGAGGCCTGAAACTCATTAAGGGCTAACCTTGTGCATGAGGGAATTGATTCATTGTAACACTTGTAACACATAGCTCGGGGGTGAGAAGCTCGAGGGTGAGCAGAGGTATCCACCACAAGTGCAAGCATCCACTAAATTCGACCAGATTATATGTATTCGGATGAGTCGAGTCTTAGTGTATTGATTGAAAGATCATAACATGATTAGATGATATGTGTAATCGATTGTGAAGGTATATTTGATTGCATGATAAAAATATTTTTTGGCTCTAGCTTACCCTTCTGTTTTGTTGTGTATTCTGCTGTGTGGTTCTCTCTTTTGTGATGATCATCAACTTGTTGATGTGAGCATATGCGGGGAGGTAATGGTTCCGTTGCTTAGTCGACTGGACTTAGGTTTCTCTTTTTATGTCGTTTTGCTAGGACTATGGTCCATGTATTATTTGATTTGTACTGTGTTTCTGGTTATTTTAGACCTCATACTTTGTCTTGTCTGGCATCGTGGTGTGCTCTAAGACTTCCTTTTCATAACTTTTGGATATCTTTAAGGAGTGAGTTCCTACTCCACATCTCTGCTCTTATTATTATATTGTGTGACGTGTCATTAAAATAAGTTTATTTATTTAAATGAGACGTTACACGTGACACTAACATTGACACATAAAACAATTGTGATTTGACACGTGAATTTATTTTTTTTAAAATTAAAAAAAATTAAAAAAAAATTAAAAAAAATCAAAAAACCAAAAACTGACACATGTCATGTACTGTTCAAAAATGTTAACTATTTAAACACCATTAGTGAAAAGGACCAATTTAACCACAATTTAAAAAAAAATAAAGACCTAATTGAATACAAAATGAAAATAAGAACCAAATTTAATAAAAATAACAAAAATAAAAACCAAATGTATATTTAAGTCTTAATTTTTTAAAGTACAACGCTTCAAAAAATGTTCTCTTAATGTTTAATTTAATATTAGGGTCAGGGTTCGTTGAATTGTCCTCTTACAAAGTATAATTTACTTGGGATTCTTGCTCTTACAAAAGGTTGTGAAATTTCCTAATATTAAAATTTTTAAATGTTACACAACTTTAATGGTACATTTTTAATCCATTTTATATTTTCTCGTGAACATGTAAATGTAAATATATATATATATATATATATATATATATATATATATATATATATATATATATATATATATATTTCTTTTATGTTTATATTTATATTTTATTTTACTAACTCAGAAATCAATCAAATTTTCTTCAACTAAAATTTACACAGCAAATATATTTTTTCTTTTTATCAAAGTCAAATTTATATAATAAATATACTTTACTTTTATCAAAGTCTCAATTGTTGCACGGCACAGAAACTACTATATCTATGAAGATTCATCAATGGAGGTTCTCTTCTAGTTCCATTTAAGAAAGATGAATGCAGGGTACAATTTTTAGGAATGAACACATATTTGAATCATCAAAGTGATCAATTTGAACTCATCCAGGATTGATTTAGATAACCTATTAGACAATATCGAATCCAAACAAAATGTGATTGAGTTGCCAGAATGTTTTGAAAAAATCATGACGTTTTGACGTTTCAATTTAAACGTCGGAAATTCTATACTAACTAGAAATATAACAAATTTTCAATATATAAATGAGTTCAAACGATTATTGTAAGTCGAGTTCTTAAGTTTAAATTAGGTTTAACATTCCGTTCTTTAAGACTAAATATCTTCTAAATCTTAACATCATAGTTTGTTTAGAAGCCATCTCCAACTAAAGTGACCCTACCAAACCCTAAACAATAACATTGAATTTTGCTGACACAATGCTCTAAAACCAAGGAATAAAACAGAAAGTACAATCATTCACCAAAACACCGTAACTTTAGAATGTTTATATGGGGAGAGGTCACAAGCAAACAACGGCTAAAGGAGAAAAAAACCCAACAATTAGTATAGAAAAAAAAAGGGGAGAAGGAAACACACAACATAAGTCACAGAAGAGAGACAAGCATTCAGTACCAAACATAGCATCCTAGGAAATAAAACATGGCATATCAAATTGGTTTCCAAGGGTTCCCTGTTCAGTATATGTTCAAATTTTATTCCATAAATGAGGTATGGGATTAGTCACTAATCGGATCCATATCTGTGAAATTGGATTCACAATTTTCAAACAAGTTTGAAATTTAAAATTTGTGGATAAAATATGTCCCAATAAAAATTATTAGTTTAATTCTTTGGTAGATATCAATTATAATATAACATATGAATATTTTGTATCAACTGCATAGAACTTAATGAAGTCTTAATTGCCTATAAAATTCTTCATTTGGTTTACTCATTTTTATGATACAACACCATCTATTATCAATCCTCTTGTCTTGGTATTAGATCCTGTACTCTCGTGGGGCACAAAGCTCAGGCTCATGGTGAACAAAACATAGTTAGGCCCATATAGACATGTAATACAAATTTGTATTCCGAATTGTACATTCCAGAACATCTCCGGATTAAACAATCTGGAACAAAAAGTAAAAATCCTAAACTAGAGAGTAAATTTGAAATTTTGAAGTTTATGTGGGTGCAGGTTGAAACAATGGACGAGGTGCAGGAAGAAGTTTCCCATATCTCAATAAGGATTAATAATAGTCAAAATCATCAGTAAGGGTTAGACAAGAAAGAGTGAAGGAGTAAAAGATGAAAACATTACTCCTTTGTATAGTATCCTCTTCATGAAGGAGACCTCCATTGCAAAACAGGTACACTTCCTAAGATCAAATGACACAGACCTAGCAGAACTACGCTTTGAACTTCAAACCTGATAGTGTTTGACTAATGTACTCCCTAAAACATGCCTAATTATTTTTTTGTTTCTCCTTCTGTTGAGAAAGATTTGATGTGTTATATACAAAGTATATGTTTGGTTTCAGTTTAGCATAACATGTCTGGTTTCAATTTTGTTCAGTTCATGTCTTTTACAAAGTATTACAAGATTGTTTGCAGTAGGGAGATTAATTAAGTAATCATTTTTCAATCTACTGGTTTAAGAAGGAAATGATTATCAGCAGAACACTTCTAACCCAATAGTTTCTTAATCATTAACTTTTTGTCTTTATCGCAAGAGTTCCTAAAAGTATTTGAAGAACATAATACCATCTATATCATAACAATCATGCAATCTAGCTAGAATTCTGGATTAGAAGAAAACAATGATAAGTGTGAGCTGAAACAAGCATAGAATATATATGAAACGATAATAAAGAGGAAATTCGTCTAATCTTTGGTTAAATCTCTCACCCCCTCCTGTGAGCTAATACTAATATTCACTCTTCCTGTTCGTTAACCCAACAAACTCATAACACATTTAGCAGAAAGCTAAAACCAAGATTTGTCTTCATTACCATAGTCCTACAGAAATGATCAACACTCATTCAAATTCTAGTTCTTTCAAACCACACTTAGTTGACTATTAAGTATTGATTAGATAATAAACCACCACCACTTAGTGGTAAAATAAGACATGCAAATAAGCAACAATTTTACATCATACTACATACATTCAAGTAAACAGAAAACCATACCTGACTAATCCCACAACAGTAGCAACCAAAGAAAGACATTATCTATAAACCACAAATCAAAGATCAACATACTGTTTATGAAAATGGAGGATTAAGATTTAAAGAGTAGCAAATACTCGAAATTAAAAAATCTTCGCAATTTATCAAGAAAAACTAAAAACATTGTCAAAAGTAAAGAGAAAATACAAAAACAAAGAACCAGCTGTTTTATCTGAACCCCAACATCTTCCCCTCTCTCTCTTCCCTCCCAATAGAGTTTACCTTTCAAAAGTCAAGATAGGGCACCCAATTCAAGATTTGCTTTAAAGGCAAACTCTGTACACTGCTTCTGGGCCTCTTCCCCATTAAAGGGGTCCGTGAACTAATTTGCTCAGAAAGCATCACACAGATCGAAATTTTGATTATAAATGTATTGTCTTCTAGTAAGTAGTAAGCAGTCCCACCGCAAGAAATTTATCCTGGTGCTACATTACAACATCATATACAGCCAATATAACACGGTAGTTAATTCTTTTAAGCCATAGATTCAATCTGAAGCACTATGTGAAAGAAGAGAGCTAAGAAACACAAACAACCCTTTTGCTCTCAATTCAATTGAAAAATCCTGTACGTATGTACCAACAACAATACAACCGGTGAATGTGAACTGAACTGAGCTGAGCTGAGCTACTCTTAAACCAGGATTTGATCAAATTCCTTATTTAAAGCAACAAATGAAACAGATCAACCACTACACACACAAACAAACAAACAAACAGACACCGAAAATCAGCACACAAGATATCATTGATTAGTCATCCACTGTTTTACACTATTCCGTTACATCATAACAAAGAAAGAAACCAAACTTACAAATAATCCGCACATGCGCGTGTAGGGGTTGGTTACAGTCATACATCCAAATTCTCCATCTGAATGCTGCTCTTGAGAGGCACGTATTCGCCAAGGTACCCTCCGAGGTGATCGTGCAGCGCGCTCTTATCAATCCCCTGGTGATGGAAACTCTTGCAGACGTAGTAAAACACGCTCTGCACCAACAACCCAACCAAATTGACAATGACCAACAGCCCCACGAGGAAGCCTCCAACGACGATCCTAGTGAAGACGCCGTAGACGTCCCCACCGTGGACGACGACGACGCTGAAGATCCCAGAGATGATGCTGCAGACGACGAGGTAGGCGGCGACGAGAACGGCGGCGTACTTGGTCCGACCCTTGAGAAGGTGGTAGCTTTTCTTCATGGCGGCGAGGCCGTAGACGGGCTCGAGGACGGAGACGACGGAGGCGAGGTGCCAGAGGGCGGTGATGTAGACATGGGCGACGAGGAAGAGGGAAAGGATGATGAGGAGGGAGAAGAGGAGGAGGAGGGAGTTGTCGGTGTCGATGGCGACGATGATGAGGACGAGGGAGAGGATGATGAGGGAGTTGTAGAGGATCATGAGGAGGGTGACCCAGAGGAAGGTGATGAAGAGGCGTTTGAAGACGCGTGGGATGGCGGCGATGGTGGAGGAGAAAGAGACGGCCTTGGCGGTGTAGAGGGATGCGACGGTGAAGACGACGGCGGCGGTGGAGAGGAGGGAGAATGCGAATAGGAAGAGGAGGTAGGAGAACTGGATGATGAGGAGGAGGGTCCACTGGTGAGAGGCCTGAGAAGGGTCGTTGAAGGGGTTCTGGAGCTGCACGATGAGAGGGTGCGTGAAGAGCGAGTGGGCGAGGATCGCGAAGGATAGGGGGAAGATGAGGGTGAGCGTGATGAGGTAGAAGGTCTTCGGAGAACGCTTTGGGATTGAGGTCGATTCTCGCAGGATGTCGGGGATGTTCAGAAATTGAAGCTCTTCCGGTGCCAGATCCATCTTCTTCTCCTCAGTATCACCAACAACAACAACAACTGCGTCTTCTTTCTTTCGTTCTCTCTTTCTTTCTTTCTCTCTTTCTTTCCTTCTCTCTTTCTTTCTATGGAGAAAAGAGACGGTGGGTGTTGTCTCGTGTGGGGGCTATCTTTTATTGTTTTCAGTAGACACGTTTTATGTTTCAGCCACCAAAATCCAGATTTCGCTTCCCAAATTACAAATAACAACACCAGTTTCTTCGCCACTCACTGCTACTATTCTTTTTTCAATTATTACTTTTTCTTAACATTTTCTTAATTTCTTATAAACTTTATATTATGCTAAAGTATTTTATTTCTTCACCAAAGTAAACCAATAACATATAGAGCCTGTATCATAATTTATTCTAAAATTTAGTTTATTATATATAAAGTACTTCACATAATTAGAAAAAAATATTTTACGTAAAATTTATAAATTAATGTCACATTTTTTTTATAATAATTTAAAAATAAAAGTATATTTAAATTTTTTTTGTCAGTCCTTCCCGCTAATAGTTTTGGTTGTAAATAAGTCAAATTGAATTTAATGGAACTTGGAAGGTGTGTTTTTTTTCTTTAACATAAAAAAATGTCATTGGAAAGCGTGTTCAAAAGGATACTAATACTATATATACATTATTCTCTTTTTCGTAAACATTTTATTATATCTGGTTGGAAGTAGAGGAGGCAGTTCAAAATTTAAAAAACTAGTGTATAATTAAAAATAGAAAAACTAATTGAAATATTTGGCAAAAATATATATTAAAGTAATTAAAAATTAAAATAATATATATACATATATGAATTTTCTTTTTATTTATAATTAAATGTTTGTAATCCTTAAATTTGTATATAAATTGAAATTTTTTTCTGTTTCAAATTTTAATATAATTTCAAATTCTAATATAGTTTCTGAACTGACTGATTTAACTTTTTTTTTACATATGAGAACTGAAATTCCCTTTAACATGTAAATTTTGTTTAATAATGATAATAAATTAAAAAGACTAATTTTATTCATTTTAAAATTTGAGAAAAAAGTTTAAATTCAAAATAGTTCAATTTAATGTTTTGAGGTGTTTATAATGGTTGTTTCTTAAATTATCTTTTAACTCTGAAATTATAAACAAACGAAAATTATATAATTTCTTAGTTTTTCTACCTTTTACCATTTAAAGTTGATGAAAGGACAACAAAATTAAAAATAATAAATAAATAAATAATTTTAACATTTAATATGGGTCTATAATAATAAAAAGAACACCAATATCAATCATAACAACAAAAAATATGCCTTTGAACGCGGCATTATGATACTCACATATTTTATTTATGGCTACTTTTTGTTGAGAAATTTAATTGACATATTTTAATGAAATTTCTTATTGACTTACATTTTTTCACAATTTGAAATAAAAGAAATTTACTTGAAGTTCAAATTTTTGTACCCACTATTTATTAAAACATCTATTTTAGTTTAAATATTTGTTAGATAATGTCTTATGACTAAATTTATAGATTTAAAGAAAAGTTTACTTATATAGAGAATACATATTTTATTATTGAAAAATCATGAAGACTGAATATAAAATTATTTGTTTTTTATTTGTTTAAAATATTTTTTCTCTTTGCAATATAAAACACTTTATTTTTAGCTAGATTTGTGAGGTTACTTGTAAGATTTGAGTTGCGTAGATAAATTTATAATAATTTAACTTTGTAGTGATATGTTTGATATATGAATTAAGTTTGTAGAGTACATAAGTATTTTTTTTAACTTTTTATGTTTTTAGGTGTATTTTTTTATATGTGTTTGTTTTTATTTTTTTATGTTTTAGTATATCTTTTCTTAGTTTTGTTCTTTCTTTTTATGGTATGTTTTATGTGATGACACGTGATTATTGAATTCTTGGTGTTAGTTCAACAACGATATCAAAATTCACAGAGATGTTTAGTCTAAGTATCTTACAAAATAAATATATAAAATTAATTCATTTTTCATTATCTAAAATCTTTCATCTCAAATACAAGACCTTTTACTCTTATCAAAATTTATAATGCCACACCTCACATCTTTTCTTTAATCAAAGTGTACAAAATAAAAAAGGCTCTAGAGTGTACAAAACAAAAGTTTCTAAAGTATAAAGTAATTTGAATTGATCAAAATTTGTTTTCATGTAAGTTTCTATTCTTCCATATATCTCAAGTTCCTTTATTGATTCAATTGTATATGCAAGTTTTGTTATCACATGTGAGATTTGAGCCAAACAGATAAATACTTAATAGTACTTCCGAGGAACAAGTTAGGACTTCTTTAACTTTTTAATCTTTTAGAGAAATTATTAAAAGTGGATTGAGTGCTTTAGAAAATATTAAAACTGGTGAGAATTAAATGTCGAAGAGTTTAAACCCTATAATAAACACTTGTTAATTTGATTGTGTTGTTATTGAATTGGAATATGAATTATAGGATTTTAATGATGATATAAGAAGTATATTATTGGCAAAGATTGTTTAATTATGATATTGAATTGTATATAGGTGTATGAAACCAGTGATGTTTGTAGGACTATTCTTAGATTGTATTGTATTAGTGTGATGTATAAATTGGTTATTAGATGTTATGTTTTAATAAGTTATTTGCTTTGAATATAATTTAATTAAAATAAATATGTGTTGAGTAGTAAAGGGAGGAAAAGTTTGTTTTAGGTTGTAAAAATATTTTATTTAGTTACATTATAACAAATAAAAATTTTGTTTGTAAGGGTTTTTCATCTTGCTCAAGCGACAATGTGTCGCTCAATTGTGAAGCTCCATCGCTTAAGCCATAGATGGTAGCTCAAGTGAGAGAAATGTTATAACAATTATTTATGTTAGATCAAAGTGTAAGAGACCCATTATTTTGGCTTTGTTTTTGTGATTAAACAATAAAGTATTAAACATATTTTTATTAGCATAAGGTTTCATCAAACACAAATGTCTTGTCTAGTTTAATAGATGCAAGTGTTTTAGATGCAGTTCTATTTGTTATGTGTTTCACATGTGACGGAAAAAATGAAAGCATATTGCTTAGTGATCTTCCTATGATAAAGTTTTATTAGACAAACGATGAGTATGTCTCATTTGACAAAAAATAAGTATTTAGCATTATGTAGTACATATTGAAGGCTCTAAATGCTTATTCTCTATGTGCATGAAATGTTTGTCTCTTTGTTTCTCTCAAAGGGTCTCACAACCAAATGTATACACCAAGATCTCTTGAAGAGTGTGCCTAAAGTTATTCCACAAAAATAACTTTTATGAAAAGATGGAATGTCTGTGTTGTAGAGTCAATCATATTAGGTTTCATACTTTCACTGAAAAGGAAAGAAGTTACTTGCTTAGGCTTGATGAGTCATGTGGTGCATGAGAGAAGTTGTGTAAATAATTCACACACATTTAATGTTGTAGGACATTTAATGTGTGTATTCGAATGTGGGAAAACAATATATAAAGAAGATGAAAGGTTTCTAAAACTCACAACAACTTCAAATGAATTTGCAACAACTCTTTTCTTCTCATATATATATATATATATATATATATATATATATAAAGAAATTATCTTTGAAGAATAATGGTTGATGGCGCTTAAAAAAGTTTGTTCTATATGATAGACAACCTTTAGAAAAATATTCTAAAACTTAGATCGTAAAACTCTCCTTTTTTGTTAGTGTAAGACGATAATATGCAATGAGCAATATATCAAGGGAAAGAAAGATTTATGCTTATAATTTTATAATAGTTTGTTTCATAGCACAGACTAGTCCATTTCTTAAACAATTGATTGAGTTTTGCTATGTTGACATCGCAACAAGTTACAACGCAAGTATTTTTTGAAACTCAATCACTCATGACTAATACCTCGGGAGTTTTATTTGGAGCATAATCACTCTTGGATAAATAACCTTGAGTATTATTTGCAACTTAGTCACTCCTGGATAGAAAATAGTATTCTTTGGACAACAACGCCCCTTGGCTAAACAATCAGGGTTTGTGAAAAGGTATGATCTAAACGATCATAGGTTTGCTCACTAGAAAGGGGATCAATATCTTTCAGTGTATTAGGTATGAACACTCCTTTAGGTTTCTAATGAACACAACAATGTTCTTATAAAGTTTTTATAAGCATAAGGGTTTGATCTTAGATTTCAGTAGCATTTCAACACTTCAAGTTTGTTATATTTATTTTCTTCTTTGTAAAGGGTAGCTCATATAAAGCTTAAAAGAAGTAGTTGTTGCAAATTCATTTATGGTCGTTTTGAGCTTCAAACTTGAATGACCATCTTTATGCGTTTCATCAAGCTAGAACACAGATAATGATGACCTACGTGTACACGAGGGTGTGCAAGTGCATCTCCTGATTTTGTTAAAATTATTACTTAGTATCTATAAAAAAATATTTAATATTATATATTTGTAACCCCCGGTGGCCGCTACTCCATGATAGACCTGTATGTAGTTGAGAGTGTACAAATACACCACTTGACTTGCCCCCACTGAGTTAGGGTCTTAAATTCGCCACTGGACATAGAGGTGCATTAAAGAGAGTCCATACAACATTAAATGCTAATATGCAACATTCTGATAGTTAAAAAAATTTATGAACCATAATTTAAATAAATATTCATTCAAACCAAAGTAAGGGTGGAGATTGTAGGACATGTCAGGATAGTTATTAGTGCAAAATAGCTTTAGCCCATATCTCAAGTGATCATGATGTTATCATATGCTTTAGCAAATCCTCTTGGTACATTAAACTCAAACATTCCTTACAACACAATATATAAGCTTGAAGAATATTCTGTAAGTACAATGTTAAACCTAAGAATGTGTGTTTATTGTTTAATGAAGGCTTCGCCTATCATATGAAACAAATACTACAAGATGTTGTATCGTTTGTTAGACAAATCACGTGTATCTTACATACCTTGTTATTTATATAAAACACATTGTCTCACATATGAAGCATATTCAGGTTTTATACTTTGTTGTAAAATACACTTAATCAAAATTTGTGATTGTTGGACTTTACTCTTACATGGTTTAATCTTAAAGTATTTAGTAACGGCCACGGGCCTCACAGAAGTGCAAATAACACAAAAAAAAAAACTTAAAATAAAAATAAGAATAAAGATAGAGATGTAAATGTATAAAAATTGTTGGAGATTAATTTTATCAACCTTTCTCATGCATTTCACTATTCTCTAATAAAATAATTTTTGATTTAAGCATGATTGTTTGATGAGAAAATATCTAGATTACTTAAGAACGATTTTAGTTCTTTGAAGAAATTTATTAAGTGACCAAAATTAAGGTTAGAGACTGAAAATTGATTTATAGTTCCTATTGTCTTTCCTATTAGTAGATTGTATCATCATTTCTTCTTCTTCTTTTTTACCTAGATTCTAATTTATAAAAGGGTTTATTGACCATGGGTATAAAATTGTAATTTGGTTAACTCAACTAAATTAACATTAAGAGCAAAGTATAAATAATGAACTAAATAACCAATCTTGTTGAAAAAGTGAAGATAATGAGTCAAACAAATGCATCAATCACTAGCAACAAGGTGCTTATCCACTTATGACTTCACACTATATAAAAACTAAAAGAAAACTTAAAAGCTAAAAATGAATTGTGTTTGTCTAGTAAGGTGTCAGATTATGTGTTCAAGATTGTGTTTTTTATATTGTCTAGTCTTGAATTTAAAATAGTTTGGAGTTTGATTTTTTCTTCATGATTTGCTCACTAAGTGTCTCCTAGGTCAACCAACAATGACGACAATAATGTCAGACTTATAATTCTTATGGATGTTGATTATAAATGTTTATGTTATATGTTTCTTATTTAAGCACCCTAAAGACTGTGTGATCCATGAACTCTTTAAGGAAATAAGAAAAAGTAAAGAAAAAATTTAAAATCATAAAAATAATTAAAATTTAAACAAAAATAACTAAAAGATCAAGAACCATGATAACTATTAAATGTAAATCAAAATTAGAGTTAAAATATACCAATATTTGACATTTATCAACGACTTTATTATTTTGATTATAACAAATAACACAAAGCTTATTATAATAAATGTTTTGTTTTAAGTATAATAAACAAATCATTCAATAATGACATAGTTATCAAAATATCTAACTTTAAATATTTAACCTCAAGTTAACTTCAGACAAAACTACATATATTTTTTTTACAGAAGACACAATGTTCAAGAAGCACCTTTTGTTACCATATTCACTATTTGGACTAACTACATCATAATAGAATTGACTCATGAGTCTTAAAGGAAATTCTAAGACAACAAACCAACCTTTGTGAGAATGCATGCTAAATTTGATGTAGTTAGCATAAGAAAAATATGTATAGAAGAAAATGTAATTTATACATAAAAAGTTGAGTGCTACATAGTATGTTGTAAGCTAAATGTTTTCGACCTTGTTAAGAAGTGAATTTTAAGCTTAACTCAACTTAAAAAGTAAACTTATAAGGTGATGTTTGGATTCATTTATATATATTATAAATTGTCCTTATCTCTAGTCGAGGTAAGACTTCCAACACAATCCTCTCATGCCAAGACATATACATCTCGAGCGTAGAACTAAACATTTATAAAAAGTTGAGTGCTACATAGTATCTTGTAAGCTAAATGCTATCGACCTTGTTAAGAAGTGGATTTTAAGCTTAACTCAACCTAAAAAATATATTTATAAGGTGAGATTTGCATTCATTTATATTATATAAATTGTCCTTATCTCTAACCAATGTGAGGCTTCCAACACAACCCTCTCATGCCGAAACATATATATCTCGATCGTAGAACTAAACATTAATGATAATGGGTTGAACGATAAACTTAATAAACAACAAATTTGTTCGGATAAGGTATAACTATGACAATTATTGTATAGGGATCCCGCTAGTAAAAGAGATATTCATTTCTTAAAATATTCTATATATGTAGGCATGAATTGGGGAAGGATACACTCTAACCTATGACTCTAATATCATGTTAAGAAGTAAATTTTAAACCTAACTCAATCTTACAAAATTGATTTATGAAAACAAAAATTGCATCTAATTCTAACAATCTTATTCATGATGTCTATAAATAGAAGTCTCATCATTCATAAACAACTAATAGTCTTCCTATAATCATACAATGTGTTATGCAAGTTGAATTGCTTCCTTACATTATTACATCTTTAGACCATTTGTTAAACAAATTTTAAAGATTGTGTTTTCTTCGTACTTCCTTCATTTTCTTTAAATTTCTTTTAAGAAATAATTGTTTATTTTTCATATTCTATCTAAAAGAGTTATTACTGTAATCTTAAATAACATATTTATATGTTGTAGTTAAGTGTGATAACTATAATTTTTTTGTGTGAAAATTATAATTCTATTATTATAAAATGATATTTGTATTTTTTTATAAGATAGATAGATAATTATGAATCACTTTATATATTAAAGTAAAAGTGGTAATGAAACAATACATATATAATCTTTTAATTACGCGGATGTTTTGAGGGACAGGGAGGGGCTATGGCCCCCCTAATTTTTTTAAATTGTTTTATATATTATATGTAATTTAGAAAATTTTAATGTTTTTAAAAAGTTTAAATTATATGTAGTTTATATTAAAAAAAATTATGATTATTAAATTAGGTATTTTTTTTAATTTTTTATAAACTATAACATTTAATAATAATAAATGATAAAACATAAAATCAAATATAATAAAAATTAAAAATATTTATTAAGATACACCTTTTTTATTATCTTTTTGAGCTTTTTTACATATTAGATTTATTTCTTATTCTCACATGTTTTCTTTTTGTTTTTGAAAAAAAAAGTTGGATACAAACTTATTATTTTTTTTCTTTTCATTTCATTTGTTCTCTTTCACTATTGAAGAAAAAAAAAAGGAAATTCTCATGTCTTACTTGATCCTGAAATATTTGTTTAATAGTTAGATTATCTTTTATATCATGAGTCTTGTGTTTATTTTTTATGAATATAGAAGTAAAAGTAATGTATGATGTGTTTTTTCATAATCGATTTTGAATTGTGACTTTATTATCATAGATTTTTTTAGGAACTCTCATTTTTTTCATTAGATTGTAATAACTTTTTTTTTATTTTAATCATTTTTAGGAACTCTCAATCTTTTATTAGGTTGTGATAAATATTAATGAAGAATAAGATAATAGATTCATTGTTTTAAAGTGATAAAAGGAAAGCTACATGTTGTGAAGATGAAAACAAGACTAATTCAATTTTTTACATATTTTGAAACATAATACTAATGATCATATTGTTCAATCAGAGGATCATTTTCTTAAAGTTCAACGAGTTACATGAGAAATATCCTATTAATTATTTAGAAAGGTTTTCATATTTATATTAAAAGAAAGGTTAAAATACTCCCTTCATCCATATTTTTGTTGAAAAATCTCAAATAGGTCCTAAGATTTTTTTTAGTCTCAATTAGGTCCATATTTTTGAAAATGTGTAACAATTAGGCCCATTCCGTTAGTATGATATTAGCGGTGTTAAGGATATGCCACGTGTCAGCTCCACATTTTTTTAATTTTTTTTTTTAATTTTTTTTAATT
>Ga0209589_1001087_pt1 | contig 43139 bp, 18 predicted proteins | sample CowpeawhiteBW_FD_187525 | JGI IMG/M metagenome (GOLD analysis project Ga0209589, IMG submission 187525) | Root nodule microbial communities of legume samples collected from California USA - Cow pea white BW (SPAdes) (version 2) | ecosystem: Host-associated > Plants > Roots > Nodule | place: USA...
GGTTGATGGGAGCAGATGGGCGAAGTTCTCGTGGTCAGCAGGGAAACGGTGATCCAGCAGCTTAGCCATCTGGGCTAGATCTCACGCTTCTTCTTTTCATGTTTTCCTTAGGGCTATGGCCCCTGTACTCGTAGTTGTTAGATTGTAAACTCTTAAGTAAACGATTATCCTGTTTTTAGTTGGCATTGTGGTGTGCCTGGTTTTGTAGGGGTGACGTCATGAACCCCAGGACTGCGTTGTTATACTATCTTATGTGTGGCGTTTCCTTTAATTTCGTTTATAAATTAAATGGGACGTTACAAATGCTACAAAATTGTTGCATATATATTTAGACTCTCAGAAAGCTGAACTTCCGTAAAATTTAGGTCGATTTTAAATAAAGTCATTTAATTTAAAAATAAGAGGAGATAATATTTGTTGGGTCAAACTAATTTATTTAAAACATATAAAAACAACAATATAATTGTGTAGAAAATTGTTTGAAAAAGGATAAAAGAACGGATAGACTTTTATGTTTTAAAAAATATTCCAACATATGGAAATGATATATTAGTTAATTTCTATTATAGATAGAACTATAAAAAAATACGGCATTAATAATACATTGTTTTAAAATAAAAAAATACATGAAGTTACATTCACTTTATGTGGAAAAACGTGGGTGAGAGGGAGCATCAGACCTACAGATACAACAGCACTAATGTAGATATTTCATATGTAAAAAGAAAGAAGAAAAAAGAGAGGCAATATTGGCCCACAGAGATCATCATGTTGTATAAAGTAAATCATTTTATCTGGAAAACCCTCAAATTCTTACCATAAACATCACAATAACCAAATCAATCACTTTATCTTTGCACATAACTGCCGTATGAACTTGTTGCATTAGGAACACCGTATGTAATAAGTATTAAGTTTGATGGGAGAAATTTTATGGGAGGGAACGAACGTCAATAAAATATGAGTTTAATTATATAAAATATTGACATCAGTTTTAATTCAAAATTTTAAGAAAAAAATATATGAGTCTTTATTTATAAATAGTGCTAAATTTTTTCATTTTTAACCAATACTAGATTTAAACTCACATTTAAAATTTTACCAATAACTTTTTTTTCTTGCTCAAATAATCGTATGTTAGTAATCTTTATATACATTACCAATACACATATTTTTTACTAAATTTAATCCATCATAAAATTTTATTAGTTCTAAATTTTGAAATATCTAATGTTTCTTCTGTACACTGAATTTCACATCATTATTTAAAAATTGAGAACAATTTAAATATATATTTTTCTAATTCTTTAATTCATACGTAGAAAATAATTTAAATATAATGATGTTATCTTGATGATTTTGGGAGCCGAACGTTATTATATGTTATAGGTGAGAATGAAAAGGTGGTGGAAAGTGAAAAGAAAGAGGGGAGAAAAGTAAGAAGATACATAAATGTTTTTAGCGGTCATGATCTGAAATTCCAAAAATGGATGAGGTGTCTTCCCATGATCACCACGCGTACGGCGAAGATTCAAAAACTCAAATTCCTAATTATGCCATAAAAAAAGAAAGCCATAAAGTATTGAAGACTATTATTTGGTCACCACCAATAATGAGGTTTCTAATCTAAATCTCATGCACTCAAATTTGATCTTCCAATTTTTGTTATTTGTTGTCCCATATCTCGCTTTTTCCTGAACCACTTTTATAAAGTGAGTGAAATTTGAAATGAGGTTTTTGAAGCTCGAATCCACGACCACAAGATTAAGAGCCTTGCGCTTTACCAACTGAGCTAGACGGGCTTATATTTTATTTCTGAAATCAATTTTTATTCTTCAAAGTTTTATCTCATTTCTTCTTTCCAAACTTCTCTCTTTTGAAAATATACATTATAAATATAATTTCATATATATTTTTATTCAAATATTATTTCTCATATTATATATATATATTATTATAATTTATCATAAGTTTTGATCACTTTTCTTAAAATTTGTAACTTTGATATAAGAGTGATAATATAGGTTAGTTCTATTTGTTTAGATTTATCCTGCACTTAATTCACAAAATATAAGTTGGATTACTTCATCACACTTTAAAAATGTAGACTCAGTCAAAAGTCTAATTCGTCTTGCTTAGGTTTTAGTTTAGAGACTCTCAAACTAACATTTTTTTTTATTTCTTATAATAAATATTTCAATGTTTAATAAATTGAAAATTTTAAACAAGTTTGTAAAATTAAGCAAAGATGTTTGGATTGAATGATAAGTTGATAATCCAATATTTTAATCATATCCAATTTGGTATCTTAACATGGATGATACATTTTTCAAATTTTAGCATATTTAAAAATATATAATATTTATCTTTTCTACTCGTTAAAAATTTGAAACGTCAATCAAAAAATATAGGACGAAAATATTGATTTTAATTGTTTGAAAAGTTTATATTATTTTACCAAATGTCGATTTTTTTATTTTTTTTTTCAATTTTGTACTTTATGTTTCGAAATTAAGTCACGTATATCAGAATACACAGTTTATAAAATACCACTTTCACATTTCTCATCGTCTCAGTATTATTTTACCTCTGTGTTTCTTGGTTTCAGTATACATTTCACACAACTCTCGCAATTATTTATGTTAAATTGAACATATTATTTATCTTTAAGTATATTTTTTATTACGAGTTTCATTATAATGCTTTTATGAATTTTAATTACGGTGCCATTTACATGTTTAATTGTTTATTTTTTTTATATAAACAAGTATTTACATGTTTAAATATTTATTTTGGTTATATATTTCAAAATATCTAATCATTCAAATTTATTGATATCATTTAGTTATTAGTCATATTGATAAATGCTTAATGTTAAAGTATTTAAAAAACTATTTTAAATACAAAGAAAATATTTTATCTATAAATTAAAATTAACTTACACATAAAATAATCCCTAACAATCTTTTATTTATTTTAAAATAGATTTGAATTGTGAGGTAAAAACTCAATTTGTTTTAATATTTTATTTCAATATATTATGAAGATTGTGAGATTATGTAATGAAACTGTCGATATTTATTTACATATATTCTGGATATATAGATATTTGAGCCGGGACGTTTTTAGTAGATATTGTGTGGTTTGATTGGATCAATCGCATTCAATGGGTTTATTTGAGCTGGCATATCCATCGGCCCAATATGATTATTGGGCCAGGTATATATATATATATATATATATATATATATATATATATATATATATATATTTAACTATTAGAAAATGAAGAATAATTTAACTCTTACGATGAAACCAACCCGTGATAAATATATTATCCCGTTGGAGATATCATATTCAATTTGAATATTTTAAAACTGTAAAATTAGGATTTTATTCTATTTTGTTTGATGTGTTAGCATGTGAGCCAAATAAGCTTAGGTCAAATCCATATGTGGATATAATTTGATGGACCCATAATGATGTCGGTATATTTTATAAAACGATATTATATTTTTAAACTTTCATATTTAAATTTAAAATTATTTTTACTAATATGATTAAAATTTTTAAAGTACACACACACACACACACACATATATATATATATATATATATATATATATATATAATTTATTTTTTACTTTTGAAACAGGTTAGAACAGCATTAAGCCATACAGGACCAGGTCAATCTATTAAGAAATGGACCAAATTGGGCTATACAGATTTGTCTAGTGAGGTGTATATGTGGGCCGGACGGACCATTGGGCAAATGAAAAATAGACAAGATTTCGTAAAAAAAAAATGTTTATTTTATCACCAAAAATCACTATATGCATTATTACCTAGTGGGAAAGAAAAGTATATAAAGTAATGGATGGTCGGTGCCGAAAGCTTGGCTTGTTCATAGCTCATAACTACTTTATTTATACTGTATATATTAGTTTGGAATGAAATATACTGTAATTTATGTTTTATTGAGATGTTATTATAATGAGAGAAAACTAAAATTTAGTGTTTATTAACAGTTTTTTACTATCATAAAATGGAATTGGGAGAAAACTAAACTTACCTGATATATGACGTTAATATTTTTTATGTCGAATTTTTCTCCTATTAATAATTTTTCCGAAAATTGACATTTTCCGAAAAAAAGAGTAATAATTAAAATTTAAAATAAAGAAGCCGAAAAGAAGTATATGAAATTATTAAATAATAAAAAAAAGATTGCGGGACCATCTTGCAGGTGGGGGCAAGGAATGCAAGATATGAAGAATGGTAGATTAGAGATATTAAAGAAGAGAAGTTAATGGAAAGATAATCAGAAAGAAAGTCCACATCAACAACCATTCTCTGTTTAACCTCACTTCAAATTCTATTCACGCAACTACCGATACATTCTCTTTTAACTTCTATTCACGCATCCAATTCAATCCCTCTAATTTGACTCCAATTCTATGTCTCCAAGGACAAGTTCGCCGGTTGGTTCGGTTCGGAGAAATAAGCCGCGGCAACCGTTGCCGTCGCCCCGTCGCCGGACGAACAACAAGCCGAAGCCTGTCAAGGTCTTGAAGCGCTGCTCATCGGCGCCTCTGCTTACACGACGAGAAAACGGCGATGCTCACGGCCATTATTGGAATAGTGGAACGTTTTTCCGACCTAAAACGTTTTCTGACGCCTTTCTCTCTTCCCCTTCTCCCCTTTCCTCTCCGCGGATTCACACTAAACAGGTTACTCTCAACTTTACTAAACGCTCCTTCTTCGTTTTAATTAATTAATTAATTACTTATTATTATCATTGTCATGAAAGTAGAAATGTTCGCTTTTTGCAACGATTTTCAACGAACATAATTTGCTCTCCGGATAGGGTTGAATGATTATAAATTGCGTTGGTGGGATGGGATAAACATCTAATTTTGATAAATCCTTTCATATATCTTGCATGACAAGGTTGCTTAATCTGCTGTCTGATCAGCGAGAGTCTGTCTAAGACGTTTCTTTTCGTTTGAGGAAAACCCGAAAGGGAAGTTTGGTATGAATAACTAAGCTAATCTAAACTGTATTTCTTTTATCATGTGGTCCAAAATTGGAATCAATCCTGAAGTTTTGGCCAAGCACTGTTATTGTTCTGTAAGGTTTAAGACAGAGCAGGGTCAAACGTGAGGGAGAGAGTTTTTTTTTTTTTTTTCTCTCGTTGTCTCTCAAACTTGCCATTGGTTTTGCTTTTAGTTTACGCAAGAATATTAATAGCCTGAAAAACTTTAGAGATGGCGTGAAGAATATCATATCAAGCATACCTTATCTACCGAGTTTATCAAGATTCCAAACCACGAACATAATTTAAATTTATGCATGAGAGTGATCGCTAGTAGTACAGCATCTCACAATTTAGTCAGACCAACCTTGCATAAAACAACTTTATTGTGAGTTATTTTTTAAGAAAGTAATTACGATGTTTGATTACTTAAATCTTTTATCAGCATGGAATGTCTTTTTGTTTATGCCATTTGGGGTTAAATGAACATGGTGTGTGTAATTTAATAATCTATAGCACCTCAAGTGATAAGGATTTAAATATTAGACTTAGTGACGTAGTATGCATGGCTTTTAACCAATGACTACTAAAAATAAAGACTAATTGGCATGCTAAACTTGGTGAAGCACAGTGATTGGTGATGTGTTATTATATTATTAGATAATAAAGGGGTACGACAAAGAGGCTAAGGTGGTAGTTAATGTGACCGTTGAGGGAAGTCCAGGGCCAGTTCGAGCCATGGTTAAACTGGGTTCCAGTGTGGACGACACAATCAAGCTTGTGGTAGATAAATATAGAGAAGAAGGAAGGAGCCCCAATATCAATCCTAGTATGACATCTTCATTCGAATTGCATCACTCTCATTTCAGTCTCCAGAGTAAGTCAAATTTTGAACATTTCCAGAACTAATAGTAAAGTTATAAATAGTAGTATAATTTTATTTAACCCCTAAGATGGTGGTGAAGAGGATTTTATTGGAGAGATTATTTATTTGGATTATGAACTTTGGTTGGAAGGTTTGGATAAATCAGAAGTGATTGCGGATGTGGGTAGTAGAAGTTTTTATCTGCGGAAGAATAGCGATGCTTCTTCTATTTTGAGTTCATTTCATTCGGGAAGTGCTCCCCTATTAGTGAGTCGTGCCTCTACTCCATCCCTACCAAATCCTCCTTCATTCTTCATCCCTTCTTTCTTTGCCCGCAAGATTAGCAAAATTGTAAGAAGAGCTCAGCGTCTTTGGAACATTGTTGTTTGCTCCCAGTGAGGACGCTCACAAATCTCTTCAATCAATGATGGGGAAAAGCAACAACTTTTATTATGTTGCCTTTCAACCTTTCATTACCTTTACCATTTTTTAGATTTTCGATTTTTTTAGACGTAATCATTTTTCTCACATATCAATGATTGAAATATAATAATTTCTCATGTAATTTACAGTGATGATTATTATTGTGAATGATAAGAGATGTGTAAGATACTTTGCAAAATTTATAGAAGATTTATTGTTTAAAAATATAGTTTTTGAACGGGATACAGTACAAAAAAAATACAATGTGGCAGAGAATGTATAAAAAAATAAATCAATGTTGCTTTAGAGACGCTGTTAAGTCTCCCGTCTATCGTATGAATTCCAAAATTTAATGTGTATAGTACTAATTTTTTAATTAATAAGTAAATATTTTAATACACTTTTTCATTAATAATTTCAATAAAATAAAATATTTAAAATAATCGAATTTAAGACAAAATTAAAATCTGTTGTAAGTAACTAAAAGCTAATAAAAATTTCAATCAAGTAAAACGTATTATATATGTATATGTATATAAACTGTTAATCTGTTATTTTAAACTAAAATAATTATATTTCTATTTTTACTCAAGACGGTTAATTCAAATTTAATTATTTTGTAAATTAAAACAGTTATCTATTTTAACCTTTTAATAACTACTTTCTTAAATTCAAATGATTATTTATATTAACAAGTTATTTAATAAAAAATATGTAACTTGTTTATTTTTATAATTATTTTATAGTTTAATAATTTTTTCTAGAATAAAAAAAATAAATACTAGGTTTCCATTAATATTATAATAATGCATTTTATATATTTCATATCTTATATGTGTAATAAAACGCTTTTTTTATTTTTTTTGAAATTAAAACAACTTTTTATTACTACTTGTTTGAACAAATTAATACAAAAACAAACTTAAATTTAGAAAGGAATAAAAAAAAGTGATGTTTGTGAAACATAAATTAATCGAAAATTAAGTGAGGAAAACCAGATGACATAATAATTGTACTCCAATGATAGAAGTTTGGGTTAATATTAGTCATGTTAACATATGAATGTATGTAATGAGAGAATATTAGTAATAAAATATAAATACTTTTTTAATTCTTAAACCATAGAGAATTTTAATTTTAATTTTTAAAATTTCTCTTTATAAAATTTGCAAATTTGAGTTTTGATTTCTGTAAAAAAATCCAAAATCTAAAGTCGCAATTTTTATCTCTAAAGTTTGTTGTAAAAGATACAGTTTTCTTAAAAGATATCAGACATTAGTATTGCATCCATCACAGAATACGATACCAACAAATGTCAAAATCTGGACTTTTAGAAGATAAAATGGAAGGATTATTAATTATGTTTTGGTAATGTTATTTGGATTAAAAACACAGTTAAACCTGAACCTTACAGAAGAATATTGGATGAATAGCATTTAACAAAGTAACCTAGAAAAAGGGACATGGTTGTTTGAGTTAGTGGTGTTGCGTGAATGGCGTACATGGCGTGCATGGCCTAGAAATGTAGAGGAAGGCGAAGACGTGCAAACTGCGGACGTACTAGGGAGAGGCTCCGGCTAACGTACGCCGAAGGGGGGAAGAAGGAGAAGAAGAGACAATGGACGATCTATTTGCTTGGCTCATCTCCTTCTTCCTCCTCATCGCCTTGCTTGTCCTCGTCACATACCAGGTTTTCTTCTTCTTCATCATCATCTTCCAACTCTTTCTTCAATCTTATATGATATGGAAAAACAATCTCTTACGTGATTGTTTCACGTTTGTTGCAGCTAATGTCCCTAGCAGACCTAGAATTTGATTATATAAATCCTTATGACTCCTCTTCTCGAATCAATAAGGTGGTTTTGCCTGAGTTTGCTACCCAAGCTGCCCTATGCTTGTTCTACCTTGTTACTCAGCATTGGATAATGGCACTCTTCTGTGCTCCTTATCTTTTGTTCAACGTTCGATTGTAAGTTTCTATCGATTCTACAGATAACTTTTCCTGCTTCATTGTTACAAGTTTGGGATTAGCTTTCCATTGCATGGTGTAGATATAGTTGCATACAAGTTGGTATATTGATAGCATGTTTTAATCCTTTGATCATCAGGTATAGACAAAGAAGGCATTTGATCGATGTAACTGAGATATTCAACCTGCTCCATTGGGAAAAGAAGCAACGGCTAGTCAAATTCTTCTACCTTGTTTTTACCCTTTTCCTCTCTGTATTCTGGTAACGTTAATTTGAAAACGCTTCGTTGTCTCTCCATTTTATATAGATTTTGTTAAAATGGATGTTTTTATATCATAATTGTTAATCCTGTTGCAGGATGATTTACTCATCACTGGAGTAGCAACTGTAGGTGATTGCTTGTATCATGGGGTTCTGCAAACTCACAGAAGCGTGCGCTAGAGCACAGTTAATTACTTTTCATACTGTTATCGTGAACTTTAGAGGTGAGTTACTGGCCTGTGTTGATTGTTTGTTGATACTCATAAAAAGTGGTAAAGAATAGTATTTTGGTTGTGTTTTTCAGAAGGGAAAAATTCAAGTTAGATTGCTTCGGAAAGAAGATTGAATCGGCATCCACATTACAAGCTTATGTTAATTCTCAGAATCAGAACGAAAGTGTGTTGATTCTTGAACCTACAGGAACAGCGGTATGTGGAGTTATGACAATGTTGTGTGCAAGAGTCTAATTCTGGCGTTGTAGCTGTGTCATTGAACCAATGCTGTGTTCTTGATATCAGTTTTTGTACATCTCTATTCTTAACTTCAACGGTCCGAAATCATTTCCGATCCAGACAATGGATTTATACATCTTAATTTTTATATAATACTAATTTTCTTATTTTTATTCAACTTAAAACTTAGACTCATTATTGAATATGTTAGCATTCATTGTATAATCTCATTTGAAAACGTGTTGGTTTTGGCACACAACAGGCATATATCGGTTCAAGATCCTTCCCAGAAGCAGCCAACAATCATCTTTTGTACAAAACAATATTAAATAAAACAATGTAATCAAAGACAACAACGCAGTGTGCAACTTGGATGGTAACGTTTAATGAACAAACATTGTTGGCCAGCTGAAAATGCGAGCCTAATTTATTTGCGCAACTTGGTGACTTGTCATTATCGTTATTATATCAGATTATGGGATCACTCATATGAACAAGGAAAACAACATCTGTTCTTAATAAAATACTGACATCATTTTCTTCTCTTTTTCTAACTGTTATTTCTTTGGCTTTGCATCATTGTTCATACTCCAAACGTATGTTTTCGCAAATGCAACGGCACTAATGTCTTCAAAGGGTAAGGCTTGCTGCTATAGAAAATTACTAAAATGTTTTTGTTGATTTATTTTCAGTCACTGGCTCTTTGTTTTTTTTTTCTGCTTTCTTTCCAACTTACCAGACAACAAAGGTAAACAAATCCTGAAAATATTACGTAGAGGTTCCATTGTTGGCATTTCATTTGTTTCTGTCTTTTGACCTTTTTCTTTTGTTTACTTTTTGTCCAATTCTTTAATAATCTACCTTTCGTTTGTTTTTATTTTTGTCTTCGTCACTAATTCACACTTCAGATGACATATGTTCATTGGTTACTGGCCTGATATATGTCTTACACATTAACTGATCCATAGTGAACAAGAATTATGACAATAATCAATTAAAGATTTTCATAACTTTTTAAGTTCCAATAGTTCGGTTGATTAAGTAAAATAAATGGTTCAGTTTATCAATTTGATGTTGACAAACTATCAAATTTTGTGAACAAACAGTATATACAGGTAAATTACACAGTGGATAGAAAGTAAATCTGTTTTCTTTAAAAATTTATATATGTATATTATACAGATATTATACAAACACACACAAATAAAATTTATTGACATATTATTTTAATAAGTTTACTGATATAATGTCAAATAATAACAATAATAATATATAATAATAATAATAATGATTATTATTATTATTAACGTTGTACATGTATGTACATATTTATAATATTATAATAATAAATATGATATTAAAATATTTTTAAATTAATATATATAACAATATATAAAGAATATTTCTTTTTTTGTGTTCACGTTTCAAAATATCAATTTTACCCTTTAAAATGTAATTATTTATTAAATTTTTAAAAATTGACCATTATTTTTATAAACATTTTTATAAAATCGTCTATTTCTACTCTTCTCTTTCTCTCTATTTATCAACAATTATTCTCTCATCTTTTCTAATATATTTCACTTTATTTTTAATAAATATAATTTTATTTTATATATTAACTTAATAACATTACATTATCATCACCTACTAATATAATATCATATATATTTAAAAAATGTGTATACACAAGTGTGGCAGAGCAACTGTGTGAACACTAGTATACCAGTATATATATATATATATATATATATATATATATATATATATATATATATATATATATATATATATATATATATATATAAAGTAAGTTTATATTTATTAAAATAAAATGAAATTAGAAGTGAAGTGGAATGACGGAAAAAAATGTAATGTTAAAGAATGAAGAAAATTTAGCAGAATAAATATATTGTAATGAATAAAATAAAAACAATAATAACAGATATAAAATAATTTTTTTTTATATATATTTATAAATTTGAATATTCTTAAAAGTCAACGACATAACGCATTTAGTGTTCAAATTTCATTGAGGCTCGTTTTCAAACGCAAAAGAATGCATGTGAAAACTGCGAAAAGGAACAAAATCAGCTCACCTACAACTGCGACACTTTGCTTCATTGGCCTTTATCACCTCTTCCTTTTTTTTCCACATGCTTTCCTTTTCACTCACCACCGCTAACACCTCATTCATGCATGTTAGCCACGTTATGTCCATGCATAGACCATAGTCCAGCAACTCCATATCTTGCTGTTTCACTCATATAAACAGAGTTAGGTGTTAGGTAAAGTTTTTCCCCATATTTGTATTCATTTGGTTTTGGACGAAACTTTTTTATTCATCATGATTTACACTGCTGAACTTGTTGCTAATTGATTCATATGTCATTGCTGACGGAGAGCAAACTGCAAATACAAATATGCAGTATGATCACACTATCAACTATATCACTTTTTCTAAATTTTCAACATAAAAACCTTTGCATCGAATCATAAGATGATATCTTTGTTTGTCTTCAAAGTTAATCAAGATTTAATTAAAGACCCAGTATTAAGTTTCTTCCACCCTGCTATAATCAAGATGAATTCTTTTGAAAGCAATCGAGGTGAATTGACCAAATGTGACTGTATAAACCAAAAATATGCATTCACGCCTCCTTTTTGGTTGCTTTAGAATACATTCAATTGACCAAATGTAGAAGAAAAAAAAAACTTTTAGTTTCAACTTAATTGACATTTTGAAATATTCAGAATATATAATTTATTACTTATTTAATATCCTTTCATTCAACGATAGCACACTAGTCTTTTTCGTTATTTCACAAAATTTTATTATTCCAATAACTAAGTACAATTGTCTAACTTTTCTTACAATAGATAAGGACATTGCACTAAAGTCAATTATTTTGTTTTCTATACCTTTATGTTCAACAACAATTAAAACAAGCCAATTGCTTATGCTACTTAAACCGTCCAACATAAAAAATGTGAACAAATTATATGTAATTCATTTTTTATTTTACAAAAAACTTATCTTTTGTTAAGAGATAACAAATAAATATAAAAATCATTCACATAGAATATTTGTTAGACAAGTGACATGTGGGGTGTAAAGAGTGAAAGGCGAAAAGAAAAAAAGTGTTGAATTTAGAAATAGTAAACCATAGAATAGGAGGAAATATGGATATGTACACGAGTCTAGTGCTAAGGGAACAATGAACCCAATTTGTTGTTTCTCTACCTAAACTTGTGCCTCTGCCACCAGGAATCTAATTCTATATTCTTCTCTCACATTAACAACCTTCCCAACTGAGCTCTGAACACCTTTCCGCAATAACCAAAATCTGTTCTAATTAAAAGGAGCATTTAAAACGGTGGGCACCCCAATCCACCACAGCTGTACATTTACCTATCTGTTTCCACCTACCAAACCCAACCCAACCAACTAAAACAACCGCCATCACCAAATTCTACCTTTCAACCTTTCTGCACACAACCCAAATCTGAAGCAAAGAATAGTATGCTACAAAAAAGATGCATAGAAAACATCACCCCCTAAGTTCCTGTGTTTTAGCCTGACTCAGGAACAGGATTTGATTAATCCCAAACTATACAGATTTCTTTTCACCAGACTCCCTATGGAAAACAACACTGCCCCACCAATTCCAACTGCTTGATCCTCTCTCTGCATCCCCTGATGATTTACCAACGGCAATTCCTTCACTTCTAAGTAGCTTAACCCAATTTTCTGCCTCAGGGATTCGATAATTTTTGCATCAGCTGGATTTCCAATGGCATCAGTTACATAGAATACATTTGTAGCCATATTCCCTACTGTGGATATCTCAGCCCTGGTCACATTGAGACCATTCTCGCGGAAAGTTCTCATTACTTCTGCTAGAAGCCCCTGCCTGTCTTCTTTACATAACTCTAGCCGAACACCCTGCAATCAAATAATTCAAAATAAAAATCTTCACCACTTTATATCAGAAGGTAGGTAATAACAAAACAAACGCCAGAGGAAACAAGCACGTACCTCAGATGCCCTTCTCTCCACAGCAGCTTTTAGGCATTGGATTACACGTTGTCGCTCTGGTTCTGAGCTAATTGGAGTGCCATCCTTGTGTCTTATATAAAACTCCTACAGTGAAGATCAGAACAAACTTAGTAACACAAATTAAGGAAGGGGAATAAACTAGTTTTGAGGGAAGGAAATAGAATAATCACCAAGTATGCTCTGTCATCATTTGTGTTAATAGTTGCATGAAAAACATCATATTCCATGTCTGTCAAATTGGATACCACATCGAATAAAAGCTTGGTTCGATCTTTGCACTGAACATTCACGACTGAATAGCCCCTTCCTGCCCAATTCTGAACTGTCACCACTGGCTTATCAGAAGTAACCTCAAGAATGGGAGTCCTTTCGTAATCACGGTCTGTAAACATCATCTGGTGTAGCCTTCTTTCAGTGTGCATAGCAGCCATAGAAACAGAAATTTTTGCACTTCTAATGTCATTGTCTCCCTTCAAAACATTTCTTAAGCGCAATTCAATCTTATTAATTTTCTGAGAGTCCTCAATAGTAGACCCAGAACTAGAGTCTTTTACATAGATCAAGGAAGCAATACGTCCATTGTGAGTCCAAACCTTCGCCTCAACCACATCACATTGAAGATCAGCCAGTACGGCAAACACCTCCGATAAAAGACCAACTCGGTCAGTTCCTGTCAATTCCAGCGCAGTGAGACCATTAGAGCTGGTGGTTCTCCCACACTGAATGCTCCCAAGTGACTGTCGTGAGAAAAATCAGATTAGATACACAATAAACACGATTTAAAAAAAAAAAAAATTCTATTTGAGAACATTGAAATTGTAATTCATTTAGAACTTGTAAAGACCATCAAATACCTGCTCAATATATTTTAAAACGTTTTCATCCGTTATCTTGTTTCCATTCTGGTCGGTGACATGAAAAACTGTCAATTGAACAGGCAAAAATATAAGTGCACAAGGCATTTACCCATCTCAGGAAAAGAAACCTGAACCAAACCAATTATGAAAAAATGAAATAACAATTGGCTTACCATCCATACACCATTTGCCATCAGCAGAAATATAGGCTTTCTTTATAGAAAGGTCCAGGTCAGTGAGCACTTGTACAGCATCCAATAAAATACCATGCCTTCTAGCACTGTCAACCTGTGAAATTCATTGAACAAAAAAAGACTACTGTTAATTGATTATTCTTTCTTTACATGAAAACAAAATATTTTTAGAACAACTTGTTTCCATCTGGACAAGAGTTTCGTGGGGAGGTTACCTTGACAAGAGTAGCTGAAGAGAACACGGAATTGTCAATAACAACCCTGTTTCAAATTAAAAAAAAAAAAAAAAAAAAAAAAAAAAAAAAAAAAAAAAAAAAAAAAAAAAAAAAAAAAAAAAAAAAAAAAAAAAAAACAGAGTTAGCAAAATTGATCTGTCCCGTGATTTCTCCTCCAAACATTAAGATACAAAGAATGCAATAAAGGGAACAGTGACGTTTCACAAGAGCAGAAGGCCACACGCAATTAAAAAAAGTCAAAAACCTGTTAAATAGTAGCAGCAGACAAATCAAATTCAAAAGTCGGTGTGACTTTCTTTTAAAAAAAAAAAAAAAGAAATATACATCCTTTGAAATACTAGATGCAAGAAGAGCAAATGCAAAGGGCATAGACACGAAACATTCTTGTCTGCCAACAAGGGATTTCCCTGAAAAATCAACTAACACAAAAAAAAAAATAGCACCTAGTTTCGAATTATCAGTAAGGGGTCACGACCAGTCGGAGTAAGAACAAAATATCATGGCTTAATAATAATTTTTTGCAGAAAATCGTATAGTGTGTCCATAAATCAACACAAAACCAGAGTGAACTGAATGATGGCTTAAAATTACACAAAATCAGCTTCAAAACTTCTAGATCGTTGCAAAACATGGCAAGTTACAAACTATAGTCTGAACTAAAAGAATCAAAGAGGCAAAAAATCAACAAATGAAGAGTGGTATAATGGTTTACAAACCTGGGAGTGCTCATTCGTATAACAAGCTTTTCGTACTCGTCCGTGCACGCAGGCCACTCCATTTCCCTGTTGCGGTTCTTCAAGAGAGAGAAGGAAGATTCTGTATCTGTATGAGAACAGAACCAGAATGAAATTTAACAGTCTTTTTTCTTTTCTTTTTTTCTCTCTTCTTCTTCTTCTTCTTCCCTTAATGGAGTGTGCAACAAACAGTGACTCTGTTTCTCTCTCTATTTGCCTCCGTGTTTACAAAGAAACACCCTTATATATATCTTGCACCAATATTTTAAAGATATTTTATCTTGAGGAATTTTTTATTGATATAATTTAAAATATTTAGTATAGGGTAACCCTAGCATGTCTAAACACAGGGAAAGATAACACACAGCACTGTCACATGGCGTGACTAGCGCCTGCCGCTGACCCAACTTTCTAATTTGGTTGTTCTGTTTCAAATCACACCCCATAATTTTGTTAAATCCTTTTAATTAACGCTCTAATCTTGAATCATACCAGGATGACACGTGTCCTCTAAAACCAATCAGCAATCCAGCATGGACAACACGTGGGATCTGCACATGTCGGTTTACTTCCTCTCTACTCAACAGGTAGGAACATTTTAAGAGAGGGTTGAACACGTGGCGTGATTGAGTTGAAAACTGAATCGAGTAAACTTGGTAATTAAGGTGAGATTGGCCACCTCAATGATGACGTGTGCACGTGATAACACCGCTTGGATCTCGGCTTTTCCTTTAGCATTCACTCGTCTTAGTCACTTCTTTGATATTTTGCTTTGCTTATTATCATAATTTTTTTATTGTTTTTATTTTCATCTTGATATTTATTGTTGTTTATTTTCATTTTAATTTTAATCGATACAATACATATAGAACATTTTTTTTAAATTATAGAATGTGTTTTTATTTATTTTTTTAAAAAAACAAGACAATATTTAAAAAATATATAAATATGTGGAGGTAATTTGTACCCAGTTTCATTTTTACATAATAAAATTTTACTTTGTCCACACAAAATTAATATTATCCCATTAGACATTTTTCAGAAAAACAACTGTACTTATATTGATTTTCATTTTTTTATACAATTAACAATAGAGAACTATGTTGTGTTTTTAAAATATAAAAGTGTCATATAACAATTACAATTTACAGAATGGTAAATATTTTAGTAATTTTCATCCTAATTATTGTTTCTTTCTATAAAAAAATCATTATAACTTTTTTTTCATCAATTAAAAAAAATATGAATTTGTCTAAATTATCGATAAAAAAATGGATAATGAAGTTATTTTAATAGTAACTATCTTTAAATGATAATAATAATTGTATATTTCTATTTATTAATAAAATAAGTTTTGTTTTGACAGATGGGGAAAACTCACAAAAATATATTAATATTAATTAATATTAATATGTATTTACATTTATGATGTATAAATATAATTAACTATGCTTAAATGCAACCAGTTATTGTTTGTTTGAGAGTTTTAGTGTGTAGTGGATTTAATCAGTATTTCTCCAACTCTGCTATTTCCTTTTATTATTATATTATAATATTATATTATTGAACATATTTTTCAATTATATACACATGAATATTGCATTTTAAGAGCAATATTCGATCATTATCGATTAAATTTATCATTAAAACATAAGATCATCTAAGGTTATATTTAAGAAATATATTGAAAATTTATAACTATATATATATATATATATATATATATATATATATATATAAAAAATATATATATATATATATATATATATATATATATATATATATATATATTTCCTCAGTTGTTACAAAGTAATTAAATCACAATTATTTTATTCAAATATTCTGTAGTTTTAAATGGATTATTGTTATTATTGTTTGATTTTAATGTTTTTAGTTTCTGCATGAGTGTTTAGTAATTTTAGTTTTCTGATTGTGTTAACTTTTATAATTAACTAACGCTAAACAAATGAAAATATTAATTAACAGAATCAAAATAATAAAAAGTGTTTTGAATTGAGATATTATTCTTGTTTGAAGTACACAACGACTTAATCAGTATGTATATATTATTTAAATTTAATATAAATACAATCATTTATATTTATTTTAACTTTTTATTTAATTATTTACTTTTAACATCGTATTTTTATAAAAAATAATTAAATTTATTTGGAGTGTATGATTTCTTTTTTATATATTAATTTTAATCTTATAACGTTGATAGGTTAATTATAGATAATTTATATTATATTATTAATCTTAGAGCAAATAAAGATAACAAAATATATTAATATATCATGAACAAAATTATTTTATATTAATTATAAATTGTGTAAAGTTAAAAACTAAATAGTAATATTTAATTTAAATATTATATGTAATTTAATATATTATATTTTTATTTTAAAAATATAAAATATAGTTTATAATTTTTGTCTTTATTTTGATAGTGTATACTTTAAATTAATTCAACTCAATCTACAGATTAAATACCTACCAAATGTGATGTGTACTTAGGAAATCAGGTAGATATTATTTATCTTATTGAAAAAAAAATCAGCTCAAATAAATGATTAAATGTTGAAATAAACGTGTAAGATTTGATAGTAAAATAAACCTTGCATTCATTATAAATTTGAATATAATTTTGTAATAAAATCATAAAATATAATTATACTTGAAGTTGTGTGTTTGGAGAAAACCAATTTTGATTTGTTAAGTGAAAAGATTGTTACAAAAACTAATAAGAAAACCAAATTGTATCTGATTACTGTACATAAAATAAAATAAAATAAAGAAGATTATATCTAATTAAAAATACAAGTTATATTAAATATATAAAAGACAGTATTAATATTCACTTTTTCTAAAGATTTTTTTATTTTATTCTCTCTAACTTTTTAGAGAAAATTATTCTTTTTCATTAAATGGTATAATTGGAATTGTGACTCTTTGTATGGATATTTTGAAGTTTATGAGTCTAATTGATTAAAAAAATTATATTAATTAGTCCAACTTTTTATTGCAAATAAGATTCCATTTAAGATTAAGTTGGATTAATTTAAGAATTTTCTGGGGTTGTTATTGAGTGTTGAATAATTAAAATGTTTTTGAGTTGTTATACATGCATTTTTGCATGTTAAACATGTTTAAATTGGGTTTAAAAATTAAAATAAAAAAAGAGAGCTAGATTTTGTTAATTTAAATTATATGCATTGTGGTTAATTATGTAAAATTGTATGATTAAGCATGATTTGTTTTGAGGATGAAAATTCATGATACAGACTATAAAGAATTATTATAGACATATATTTTTTGGTGTTTTGTTAAATTGCTTAAAAAAATTTTGTAAATCCCCTGAATGACTATATTTCTGAAGTGAATTCCATCACGAAATAAAATAAATATTTAAATTATTTAAATTATCTTATATAAATTATTTTAATATAATAATGAGTTAAATAAATAAAAATATCATTATTGCTATTCCTAACATTTTTTGAACAAATATTGAGTTAATTGATAATGTTTAACATCGAATACACTGTGGTTTAAGTTGTGATAGAGAATAAATTGAGATATGATTAAAGTGACATTATTAATGAAAATTAACCTTGTGATAATTATAAGTCAGAGTTATAAAAAAGCTACTTCAAGTTATTGATGACTAAAAAGAACTGAAGGGTAGTAAAAATTGTTTATCAAATACCTCTTATAAGAGGATTTGTTTTTCATTCAGAAGAAAATGTTAAACATTTTAAAAATTGACGTATATGTAAACTTCAATTCACATGAACTCCTAAAAGTTATATAACTTTGGAACATATTATAGAACAATCAGAACCATACGAAATCACACGTACTCATTAGAGAAATGAGCACTTAAAAGTTTATGAAAAGTGTTTGCACTAGTACCTAACTTGCATATAATATAATATTTAGTGTTGAAAGTCTTACGATAATCAGATATAAGACTAATTTATAATACATAATTAAATATAATTATAATTTTACAATTTAATTTTGTAAGATTAAATTAGAATTAAATTTTATTTTTGATCTATTTGCGAAGAAAGTACGGTTGGGAGCCAAGGAAATAGAGGGTGTGGGTACCCTTAGAGTCAGAAAACACGTCCCAGGGTTTACGAATACAGCATGTATTGGTATTGGTATCCGCAGAAGATACATACAAAATCTTTCAAATAGAAGAAAGAAAAAGAAAGATAGACAACATGCTGAAGGCCTGCAAGAAACAATAAAGAATTGTAAGACAGGTTAGTTGAGGGGAATAGAAAAAGATGGTTGAAAGTGTAGCTGGAAGAGACGTGGTTTATGCCAAACATATACACAGATCCCTCCTAAAAAGGCGTGTGGGGCACACCACACACTGTGTGTCTCTTTACACAAACTAAGGGACATTGTACGAGGACAAACAAGGATACTTCGATTTAGGGTTTTAGGGTTTTCAGATTAACTGTTGAGAGGAGAAGAACGAGAAGCGGAGTGGGAGACCTTTAATCGAACGGCGCCGCATGTTTTTCCGTGGGACACTCACCGCATGTTTTGCTCCAACCTAGATGTTCTGTCTTGCTCCAACGTGCATCAACATGTTTCGATCAATAATCATTATTATTGCTAAACTAGTTAACTTAATTACCCTAATGCACCCAATCAGATCCTGTGATACTTTTCATTAATAAAAACAGTTAAATAGAACGTGTGATACTCCACTCCGCAACTACGGACACCACTTAGTATGATACCATATGTTATAAATATAGCATTGAAATATCTCAAGCACATTCTATGCATTTAATTTATACTAACTTTTTACATTGATCTGTGTATCGTGTTGGTTCTGCTGTGCTTCATTTATAGTGATTGCAACTACTTCCTTGAGTTCCAATAGAAGTCGCACTTGCAAAAGTTGTATGGTTAAAGGTAATAAATGATATTGGATAGTGTATGGAAACTTAACGTGAACCTATTTATAAAGATTTGTTGGACCTTCGTGATCAACATGTTTAATTAACATTGCTTAATGTGAATCTAAATTAGTACAGTAGTTACTCGGATATAAACAAGGTTAAACTACAGATATTTATGTCAAGAGTTTTAACATAATAAGTAACATCATTGTTCTGAATAAACAATACAAGTATAAGAAGCTTCTCTGAAAACTACTTACAAGAACTTTTGAGTTGTTTTATGGAGAGTTTATTTGTTTGTTTGTTTTATAGTTGAGTATAACTTTAAATCTTGTGGACAGGTATTATGTTTGTTTTTCCTATATTTATATATTTTTTGTTTTGCTTTTGATAAATATTTTTAATGTGAGATTCTCCATGCTCTCCTAAACAAGGTTTTAAAATGTCTTCATTTATTACTTTATTTGTTTTAATGGATGGTTTTTTACAGTAAACAAATCATTATATACCTTAAACGTAATAGTATTAAATAAGAACGTAAAATAATATTGGAATAACTTTTGTTTGTTTTAAAACATTAGAGTTTTAAAACTTTTCATTATTTTTTTCTACTTTTGTAACAGCACTTTTTTGAACAAGATACAGTTTTTATTTGAAAAGAGTTTCTAAAAATCCAATTAAACAACTTATATTTCGAAGAGTGTCTTTAATCTGTAAAAGAATGAGATTGGATAAACAATTTGCTCTTTTATTTTGGAACTCTTATTTTTAGCTTTAATATAAAAAGGTGGCTTTCAAGTAAAAAAAAAAAAACAAAAGCTGGCCTAAACACTACTAAAGTGGATAAACCTGCATTTAAATAGGTTAAGTATGATTAATTTTTAGTTTGCACAAAAATGAGGTTAAAGAAGTCAACCATAAATGAAAGGCCCTATACTTAAGTGTGTAAGTGGGTTTTGAAGAGTGACAAAAAATATATAGAATAAGAAGAAGTGTTGAATTAGATAAGGGGACCCATAACCATGCTATAGGAAGTTGTTGTCACAGTGCATTAGGAAATGGACCAAACCATTTAAGTACAATAGTGGGGGCGTTTATTGAAACAGCCACGAAGGTGGCAACGGCAACAAGAGATGTACCAAACAGCAAATAAAAATAAAATAGGAAGCCACACTACACTGGTGTTATTGTAAGTACAACTCAGTTAGGCCCATAAAACTTCTCTATTGTGGAACCATTATTGTTTCTTGGATTGTTGTATATTTTCTTTCTTAATTTTTTAGTTGTTTGTGTATTATGAACCGTAATTTGTGCAATTTCGGAAAATATGTTACTAAATAATGATAAATATTATTCTGAGATCTCAAAGTGTGTTGAGATGAGATAATATGGTTAGGATGAATAATTATATTTGAAGAATTGTCATTTTTAAAATTTTTATTACGATTTTGTTTTTAAAATACGTTTTTTAGAGTCGTAAGAAAAAGGTGTTCTAGATCATTAGAAGAGTAAAATATATTTAAATTATGAGAAATTATTTTTGACAAAAAAAAACATTTTGACAAACTTAACAAACTTTCTAAAAATGGAATTAAAATATATAAAACTTTTATTTTTCAATTAAAATAAAGTAATAAAATAATTTTTTTACCTAAATACAAAAACTTTGTTAAAAAAACATTGTCGACCTATCGTAACTTTTGTTGAACTTCACTCTTAAATCATCTCTTAGAATCGATCACCACATTTTGAAATATTGTATATTTAAAATAAAATATATAAGAAACTCGAAGAAAAAATTATATTTAAATTGTTTTTGAACTCAACTCTCAAAATTAATGAGAACAATTTTTGTTTTAAAATTAACTCCATTCAATTTATGCTAAAAAGTTTATGTTGATTAAAGATAATTAAGTTAAATTCTTAATTACTTAAATGTCATATTTATACCATTATAAAATGAACTATGATTCATACTTTTTTTTTCCAAACAATGGTCTATGAATTGGGACATATTATTTATATTTTAATTAGTAAAAATTCATGCACTACACACGTGTATTTACTTTTGGTTTATTATTTTAGTGAAAATTGAAATGAATTTTTATTAAAAAATTTATACCAATTTAGTATCTAATATTGTAGAAATGCATGAATCTAATAATTTTAATAATATTTTAAAATTTATTTAACGTTTCAAATGTGTTTTCTTGCTAACATTGAAGTGAAAAGAAGATATAAACAGTGTAAACAACTTAAATGTTATTATCAAACACGTTTAAAATATTAAATAAACTTAACAAAATTTGATTAAAATATTAGATGCATAAATTTCTAAAATTATATACTTTTTTTTTATACGCATTCGGATTTGTGTAAATATAATATAGATATTCTGGGAAATGGAAAATATTTTAGAAAAAACTTTAGGTAATGTAATATGAAGTAAATTTATAAGATGAGATGTATGCGAGACTAATTTCGAATTTACCTGTTAAAAGATGTCCAGCCCAGAACCCTTTAGAGGCCCTATACCCAACTGTTGCTTTTCATTCGGGGTAATTGCTTCCTGCACCTCACAATTTCGCGGCCCAAAATATCACGTCAACATACGACGGCGTATGTTTCTTCTGCTTAAAATAGCTTTATCCAGTCCCAAGCTCTGGCATTAATTTCTTCTCCCATGGCTTGTGCGCACTACTACCATTGCGCCGCGAGTCTGATATTCCGGTCCGACGCTCGAGCTCGTTTGGGTCATACTTTGACGCTAGAGAGTCCTCAAAGCTCGTGGCTTGGAACTGAACTTAGGGTTTCACCATGCACTCTCAATCTCAGAAATTACGTGTCTGTTACCCGACGCCGGCCCCTAACCGCCACCGTTAGCCTCCCCACAGAGTAAGTTTTTTTTTTTTTTTTTCAGTTCCCAATTCGGAATTGATTTGCCTCGTTTTGGGTTTTAAGTTTAAATTGTGATTTTCTGATCACAGAAAACCAGAACGTGCTTCTCCAGGTCAAAAATTTCCCAAGTGAGTAGTATCGTCCACGTGCTTTCCACTCTACTTCAATTCCTCGTTTGGTTGTCATTATTTCATTGCTGATTTTCTTTGGTGAAAGCAAGATGGTCTTCCAAGGCTATAAAATCGTTTGCAATGTCTGAATTGGAGGCTAGGAAACTTAAGTATCCTACTACCGGAACTGAAGCTCTTCTCATGGGGGTTCTCATCGAGGGTAACTAACTCATTTGCTACATTGCAAGTTTTCTATCTTTGTGTTAGTTTTTCAATTTTGTGGAATTGATTTTAGAAGGATTTATTTTGGAAGAATTGAGATTACGAAGATTTGTTTGTGTTTTGGGAAGTGATATTTTAACTTAACACACTTTTGATGGGAGCTTACTCACAACAATGCGGATTCGGGATTGATATAATAGATATTGGTTTCCTGTTAAGTTTTTGTGTAATCTCGTGTTATTGAATTCAAATGCAGACGTTTGGCCTTATAGCCATACAACCGAAAAACGAAAAAACAGACTCAGCACCCACTTACTCTATGCATAGTGGTTTCCTAAAAAATCCTACATAATAGGTCACAGCTGACCACATTATTTAAACAAAAAAATGCATTTAATAAAAAAACAGAAACATAACGTCTAATTGCTAACAACCACTATGGTTCCATGGGACATCTCTTGTCTTGAAGGGAGGAAAATTGAATTTTTGAAGAGCCCTCGTTAGGCCGTCTGTTCTCTGTTCTTAACTTGACTCACATTCCACTGGAAAATAACAAATTCAGTCCTTTAAAATTAAATTCAGCTTCAAATAGTTCACGACTGATTAGGAATGATTTGTACGCAGTATTTAGTCTGACTGATTTGTAACTCAGATATTGCTTCCACCTCTTGAACCAACTTCTGTTTTTTCTACCACCTCTAGTAGTGTTTGAATCCATATTTTGTTCAGCAATTTGAGAACAATCCAAGCACAGCAGGCAGACAACAACCCAAGCACACACCCACAGTCAAAGAACAACATCCATATAGCTCCCAACCAAACAAGAAACAATAAACTAAGAACCGACGGAGGCCACTCAGGTAAGTGAGAAATGTCATAAAACAAAACGGAGAGGATGTGTTTCCAATTGCTCATTGTTTCATAAAGGGGATTACCGAGTCTGGTTTTTGCGAAAGGGAAACCCCACACAGCTTAGCGACTTTGTTTTGCCGCTATTAGAACTAGGTCACCATAAGAAAACATGCAAGACTTGTAAAATATTGACACTTGGGGCAGTTCAGGAGGGAAATAGCAATATACTCCCTTTGCGATCTCAGGTCCAAGTTTGCTCATTGACCTGTGTGAAACTTTTAGGATCGTGAGTTTGCCAGGTAACATGTGATTTTTTGGAACATTGATATCAACTATAGGACAGTCTATTTTTTCAAAAACTTCATTTTGATGATGTGCAACATATGCGTATATGTTGTATTCCAAGATTAGTGAAATATTGTGTGAAGGGCCCAAACTCACCTCACACGTCTAGTTTGAAGGGCTTTGATTTTCGTAAGTAGCGCCTTAAATTGCTTGAAGATAAATAATTATTTGGATTATTTTTGATAAAATATGTCCACGTATATTTGTTATATACATCTAGGGAAGAAATGTGATTAGAGTGTCCTGAAGAGCACTTATTGGCACTCCTTAGACAACAACTAAAACTCACTGGGACCATCAAACTGTCAACCCACTTTGTTTGTTTGACTAGAACTCGCATACAGAGAGCTCTTCTTACAAATAATTCAAGACAAGAAAAGCTTTGTTATTCCATTGGGACAAATGGACATTTTCACGCAACATAACGTGTACATTTTTGAGTTATTGTGAGGTGAAGATTGTTAATTTTTCTACATTTTATTAAGAACGATTGAGCATCTTAAATAGGCAATTTACAAACTTGGAAAACTCCAAATAGATAGGACCAATATCTTCAACACATGATAGTAACAGACCACTGAATCTGTAGACTAAAACAGAAAAGTAATAGATAGCAACAGCATGAACTGCGACTTGTATTGCACCAATCCTGAACTCCAGGCCACTAACAGCTGATTCAATTTTTTGAGTTGTCTGTTAACAAAAATGTGTGCCTTTATTATATTTGGGATGCTTTTAATTGATTATTTGATTAAGTGTGTTCCGTGTGTTATTACATTTCTTCAAGATCTGAACATAGAAGTTTAAGCATTATTCGTAACCTATCTGTGGGCTTTAGGTACTAATCTAGCTGCCAAGTTTTTGCGAGCCAATGGAATTACACTTCTCAAGGTTCAAGATGAAACAGTGAAGTTACTTGGAAAAGGTGATTTGTTTTTCTTCAGTCCGGAGCATCCTCCACTGACCGATGAGGCTCAGAGAGCTCTTGATTGGGCTGTTGATCGAAAAATAAAATCTGGTTGGTTATTTTCATTTTTCTCATTTACTATTGTTTATCACCAATTGCAGGAGTGTGGAGAACTGGTTTCAATGCTTATAGTACTTTGTGCATTAATGCTTTGGCTAGTGATTTAAATTCTCCCTGATTGTGTTTTTACTCTCTTCTCTAACTCTAAATTAAAACATTAAATAACACGAAAACACATAAAGTATGACAGAAATTTTGTATAGAGTGATGTCGTTTGGGGTTCATCTTCTACTAAGTAACGGGCCAATTTAGTTACTAAACATGGAATGATGGAACACAAAGTTTGTATCTTGTATTTGAACTTATGACAGAAAGATATTATTTTGTAATGAATTCCAATCGAAAATTTCTAAGCAAATATAATAACCTGTATGGAATTTACACATTTATCTGTAATCCTGCCAAATTAAATAAATGTGGTTGAAGTTGAGGATGCCAGGTACTATGTTGCTAAGACCCTGGTTCTTATTCCCATGTCTCTACTTACTTATTTCTGGTTGCTTAACATTTGGTTTACAAGATCTTGTGTTATCTGGGTGTGCTAATCACTTCTTGTTAGGTCCTGAAGCTTTTCTTCTAGCAAAAACAATTGTCAAACCTACATTCAGGTTGATGATGGTTAGTTAGTTAATGACATTCGTTCATATTTTAACAATAAAAAACACTAAATTCTGCTTTTGAAAATTATATTGGTATACAATAAAATATTGAACTAGAAGTCCAAGATAAAGAACCTCTGAGGCAATTAGCAAAGTCTATTGTAAATATAGAGTTGTCTGATGGAGTTTGAAACATTTATTTAAGAGTTGATAGCATGTTGGTTCTATAGCAAAGCAGAAGAGCCATTTGTCCTTTCCGAAGACATTTCTTTGTCATTATATTTCCTGCTACTGAAAAGATGATCTTTGTTTCTGAGAATGTTTTCGTAATGACCCTTTGTGACATTCCCCTGTTTAATTATTATTTGATAAAGATTTATTGGTAGGAAAGTCGCAATTGGTTTTGTTTGGTGGGACAAACTTGTTCTCAATATTTAGCCACTTTCAAATTATACATTATCCCATAAGCTCCTGGCGTTGTATTTTATTCATCCACTTTGTGCATATTATGTTTTTCAAAGGGTGATTGGTTCCTATCAAATGTTCTACGCTCTAGGCAAAGAAATGAATCCTTTTACGTGACTTGCAGGCGATGGCGGGGAATTGACCACAGCGCACATACTTCTTGGTGTCTGGTCCGAAGTGGGCTCTCCTGGTCACAAAATTCTGTCCACCCTCGGCTTTAATGATGAAAAAGCTGGAGAGCTTGAGTCCTTAATTTCTAAACCTGGATGTATGGATGATTGATGAATGTCTGCGGGCAAGAGTTTTTGCTTTAATTTTACATCTATCATTGATACCATTGTTTGTACAATCATTATATGAACAGGCTGTTCAGTTGTGCCTACTGATTTGGAATGCATAAAACCTACTATTTTCGGATGTGAAGTGTCCTTCCTCTCAGACAAAAATAAAAAAAGGAAACAGAAAGAAAGAAATAAACACCCACGCACGCAAAAGTAAAGCAGGAGAAAGGGACATAAAATGACAGGTAAATGATATGGGTTGCTTTAAAGGGATTTTCAAGAAAGTCCTTGAGCACTGAATCACAAAAATGGGGGATGACACGACAAGCAACTGAGATATTGTATGTAGAGCCTCCATGTCTTTTTCGTTTTGGCCCGGTGTTTGGAGATACGTATGAACATGGTTAGATGAAGATGATAATAATTTCTAATTACTTTAATACACTTATACTTTTTCACGGGCGTCTATTCGTTTTTCTGCGTCATATTTGGGAAGTTCCTTAACCTGCTCGTTGCTTGTCAGTGTTTGTGCCTTGGCAGCTTCTTCCACCCAGTTTAACCGTGCAATGAATACCAATAACAACGTCAAACAGGTAACTATACCAACAAGAAGCCCAATGAAGAGTCCAACAAGCCCAAGACGGAGCTTGAAGGCAAAAACAATACCAAGTGGCAAGGCCAGGAAATAAAATCCACCTAGATTCGCATACGCCCCCAACCAAGGTCGTGCTGTTCCTCGAACTATGCCTCCACAAACTGCCAACGGAAAATTAAACACTTCCACCACAGCCATCAGCAACATTGTCTTACTCACTCCCTTTATAATTCCCCTATCATGGCTAAACAGTGGCCCCCAAATTCCCCTGGCAGCCACCATCAGTAAACTGCCTATGCAACCAGAGATAAAACCCAATGTCAGAGACACATACGCTGATCGGTAAGCAAGAGCAGCTTGGTTAGCGCCAAGCTCATTCGAGACACGGGTGGAAACACACGTGGCCAGCGACAGCATCACTGAGAAAAGCAAATAGTCGAAGTTTAGCACAATGGCCAAAACTCCCACGGCTTGCTTAGCATTCGTGAGGTGGCCAGTAAGCAAAACTAGAATCTCATAGCACCACCATTCAAGGCACGTGTTGAGGCAGCATGATCCACAAAGCTTCACCAGCCGAATCCAATCCTCCACGCTCTGATCCCACCATCCTCCTTCCTTCCACATGCTTCCCTTTTTGTTCTCAATAATTAAAACGTAAATGGCAAGCAGAACCACGACAATAAGATCAGTAATCCATACCGCCATGGCGACTCCTCTGAGGCCCATGGTCTTTGAGAGCACTATGTTAACGGGTATGTGGAAAGCCAGTGCCACAGCCGAACTAAACATGGTGGGAAGAGTTATGCTCTGAGAGCTCAAATAGGCCTTCAAGGGACAAAAGAGCGAGGCAACAAACAAGTCGGGTATGAGAAAGGAAGCATAGGTCCCGGCAACAATGGAGATGTCTTGCTGTTGGCCAAAATGAATGAAAATTTTGTCAACATTAAGCCACAAGAAAGTGATGGGAAGCGATACCAATAACAACAGTATGATTGTCATGAGAAGGGTCTTGTGAAGAAGCCTGAAGTTTTTGGCACCATGAGCCTGGCCACATATGGGTTCCATGGCACCGCATATACCATTGAGAACAGAGAAGCCAGTGACATTAGCGAAAGTGAAGCCGAGAGCTCCACCTGCTAAACTCAGCTCCCCGAGACGGCCTAAAAAAGCTGTTGTGATGGCTGTCTTGGCAAACCAAGCCAAATTCATGGCCATCATTGGAAGGGCTATTCCTCGTTGAACTCTTAGCTCTGAGATCACCATCTTCACTGAATTGGCTGTATAGTTTTGGGCTTGTAGTGGAGGAGGAGGAAGAGGTGACAAGGGTTGGTTGGTTTCATCGTTTAAGCTTAGGTTGTCTCCTACTTTACCTGTTCCTGACATTGTTGCTGTGCTCTTTCCCTTTGTACCTGGGATAGGTTGAATGCAGGAGTTTGTTAGTTTTAGATTTTCTAAGCGGAACAGAGGAGTGGTAATATGCTTTTCTCAAGTGCCAATAAAGGAAGCGGTTGGTGGAAGATTTATAGTGCGTGCGTGAGCCATATGCCTAAGACCATATAACGCACTTCAGTTACTACAAGAACCAAGATTCCTCTCAACTTTCACAGCAATATTTGCAATAACACGTTTTCTTCAACTCATTTGCATTTAGGCAAAACCCTTTTATGCAGTATCTCTGGGCTATGCTGTTTTTTTATTCAAATTAAAACATTACCAGAAATTATTATATTACTGTAACTGCAACATAAACAATAGCTAAATATATTTTATTGCTAAATTATATGATAAGTTATTCAAAAACGTAGTATTTTCAAAACTGTTTTAAAATTTAAATGAGATTTTGTTTCTACCCACAAACCAAGCGGATAAATTCTAAAGTGCGAAAATAAAAAATCCCTTCACCGTCTTATGCTTATGCCACTCGATTCGCTGATAAGAGAACCTTCCTCACATACTGTAAACAAATGTTCTTTTCAACCAAAAATATAAGAAAATATATTCTTTCTTTAATAAACTCGGTGGTAAATATTCCCTTCCCAGGTTCATCTTTCCACGTGCACATTCAAAATACTTATATTATTATGACATTTTGTTATACTATGTCTTTTTTCTTTTAATTTCAATTACACCAATTATCACGCGCACATGAGTTTGTTTAATTTTAAAAATTAAATGTATTAAAAAAGTTATTGTAAACAAGTGATTTTTACAAATTTATGATATCTTCTTTTCCCTATCTCTCCCTGATACACAAAAACTTCTGTAAAGGTAACGTACACATCTCTCTTCGAATAGTCACATGATTTAATGGTATATAAATTGAAAACACTTATATACTGTTATTAAAAAAATAGTTATATATATCATGGAATTTTTTATTTTTTTTATTTATACACTTTTTGAACCCTGCATGCATGCAGATATGCGACAACTGCAACCAATATTAGGTATATTGGAGAATATATAATCTTAGAAAGTTGAAGAATTAATGAAGAATAAAAGCCGGTTTCAATCCACAATGTATACATTGATTCGGGGTGATAATTAAATTCCGTCGGTTTAGGATGAAACTTGAAAGTGATATTCATGTCTTTGGCATTTTGAGTGCATGCATGAGCGAGAATCAATGAAATGCTACGAGGATATTTTAACATGCAAAAGAAGTGTTTGTAGGTACTAGGAGGATATAGTTCCAACATTAATGCTAAAGAATCTTGGGAGTTTTTAACCAAGAAGTGCTACTTTAACTGATAAATATCATTAATAGAATTTGTGATATACCAGTGAGCATAAGGAAAAAGAGAACCGAAAGGTGGAATCATATACTTAAGGGTTGAATCTTTTTTTTTTTTATTGTTGAAAATCTTCTCCACTCCTTTCCCATTCACGATGCTGTAAAGTGGTTAGTAGTGGGATGAAGGGTTGGTCCTAATGTAGAACAAAAGCTTACCAAACCCAATCATTCAACTTGTCTCTTCCACTGTCACTAATTATTTCGTTTTCAATCATGTTCTTCTTGAACCATATATTTATGTATGTATATATGGCAATGAGAAACTTCAATGTCATGTAAATGAAGTTAAATGTAATTGTATTTGTACATTACTTACGTGTAGATTTGATTCGAATAAGTTGCTCATTTTAAAATAAAATAAATGATTAATTTAAGCTTTTGAAATATTTTAATTTCATTTAAGCCATATTATATTATTTTTATTATAAAATATATGTTGAATAATTTGATAATCATATAAGAAATATAAGAAAGCACTAAATTATTGTTATTTTTTATTTTCTTTTTATATATTGAGTTTGAATTTGATTAATGTTCTTTCTCTTCGTTGTATTAGAATATGGGTCACTTAGAAATTTAAATAAAACTCTACAAATTTTAAAGTTTGGGTTAGATGTTTCTTAATTTTAAGGATAAATATGAGAATGATAACGTTGGAGATACAATTATAAAAATTATGTTCAATGTTTGTCCCTTTTGACGAGAGTTGAAAGCTGAATATAGGTGTAAAGAGGTTGCAAAAAATGGTATGCGAAAGATTGTTAGAAAAAGAATAACTATCAATTTATATGTAAGAATAATGAGAAGAAGCTAATGCGAGTTGATAATAGGTGAGAGAGATGGAAGAAAAAGAAGAAATAATTGTAATTGGCATGATGATAAGATAATTAAGTGACAATGATAAAAGGGAAAAAATAACAAGGCAAAAATAAAACGGATGTTTAGAAAGTTGAAATTATTGATAGAAAAAGGTATATAAGGAGTTGTCTTGAAGTGGGTTTGTTTAATATATAAAAATAAAAAATTGGTGGAGTGGAAATTGATGTGTACCTCTTTACTTTGTCATAAAGGGGTAAGGGTTATTATCCATTAATGGTTATGGAGCTGGCTAAGAAGAAAAGATGGGAAGGTAGTGTAAGTAATATATTCTATTATTTTGTTTCAATTATGAACATATATATTGCTACAATTCTCTCATATATCTTTGTTCGTAGGATTCTTAATCTGTTAATAATTGGAGCATGGAAATATCTTTTTTACAAAAAAATTTCGGTTTCATAACATTTTAATCACTGAATAGGATCCTTCTATATTGTCCTATTCTTACGTTAGGATCGAACGTTTATCATTAGACTAAAAGCTATAGTCATTAGTCAGGGTACAACTATTTTTACTTAAGAGTATAACACAAGCTTAAGTGTCACAATTTATTTGATTGTGATCCAATTCACTTAATCTCTATCACGGGACAATTAATATCACTAGAATAATTATCAGTGGGCCAAAAAATCAGCTGGTTAACACTCAAATTACGATACAACCACTCTTGCTACCACTAAGGCAAAAGAAGCACAGTTCTGAATATCTACGAGAAAGTGTTTGGGTTAAAAAAAATGGTTAGATATTATGTGGCCAAAAATTAACAATAGTTAGTAGTTACCAAAGTCAATCGTGGGGTGAAGTTTATCCATTAAATCATTGATTATTCATAGGATTTGAAATGATAATCTAGAAATTAGTTTTCTAAACCAATTGGGTTTACTGTTTAATTATGATAGGAATCTAGTCAGCGGTGAGTTTCAATTAGTGCTACACTTGTTTTATTTTTGTGTTCCAAAGCCACTCGTGTTTAGGGTTTGATCCAGGAATAAGAGCCTAAGATTCACAACTACTCTAAGAATATCTCACACTGTATAATGTCAGCTCAAAGGGATACTTCTACCGATTAGATAACTTCTCTTTTATTCGCTCGTTAAATAAGTGGTTGAAAAAAAAATTCTAACTTCCATCTCAATTTAGATTTTTTATTGAATTTTTGTTGTACTTTCATCTTCTGAGTATTTAACTATGGAAGGTAAGATAGTTTCATTTTTGGACATAATATAACAAGTTTTGTCTTCTAATTAATTTAAGGTGAATATTGATGGTGCAATTAGGGATTATCCTGATTTGGATTCATGTACTGGTATTTTTAAAGGAAATCGGGATAAATATATAAATAATTTTTCCGCTTTGTTAGGGGTATAAACTCCTATTTATGTTGAATTTATGGGTCATTTATACCTTGAAGCATGCTTTGAGGATGACTTTCAAAAGTTTTTGTTTAAAATTGATTCTTCTTTAATATGTCGTGGTATTTTGAATAAACGAGTGGTTTTTTGGAGTTTTAAAAGAAGATGACGTCAATAGTTGTAATTTTGTAAGCATATGAGTTCAATTTTATTCCTATTTTCTTGTGAAGGAAATAATTGAGTTGATAAGTTAGCTAATTTAGCTTTAATTCATATAGGACAATATAAATGGTTTAATGCTTTACATTCATGTATTTATTTAGATTTTGTTCATATAGCTGTAATTTTTATCATGTGTTTGGTGTGGTCTCCTATATTTTTAAATTCTTTTATTTTATTTTTTTAATGAATTTTCATGTGATATTAAATGATTCAAAACTTTGGAATATCAACATGACTGAGATATCAATGCTCATAATAATGTGTAAGATAACCTTATTTGAATACAAATATTTGGCATTTAACATTATTTATATAATTCTCTCTTTCTCTGTTATTAGTTATATAATTATTTTAAAAAGTTTTGCGTTTTTTATCGTTTAATTTTGACTAAACGTTTTGTATTTATAGTTTTTATTGGTCGCAATAAACAAAATATCAAATATACACTCAATAAACATACATTTTATTTGTCATGATTATGATAATGACGTTTATAAATTGTGTGATTCAAATATTTATATATGTAATTGATTAATAATATCTTACTGATATTTTAGGAAACGCAGACATTAAAGTAAGACAACGAAATATTAATTCAATTTAATTATTCAAAATTTAATAAAGCTGATATAATTTATGAAAAGTAAAATATAACGGTTACATTGATTTTTTTTTTTACAATGAACTCATTAATAACAATTTTGTTTCTAACAAGTATATAACGGTCTGCTACTTCCTGCACCCCATTTATTTCTTCCTGCACGTTCCTCATTTGAATATAACATTAAGCCCAATAAGAATGGGCTGGGAATCGGAAGCTGGGTTAAAAAGAGCTGTACAAGCCCATTTTAAAACGAAGGAACGTCGTAATGCGTCTCAGATTCACGGGCTGAATTAAACTATGATAAAAACAACAATTTTTCATTTCCTTTTTCAAGGTTTTGATAATTAAATTTGTTGTTCCCTATTAATATTGATGAAATTTTAGAAAAAATATAAACATAAACAGCTTATTTTTTAATAACTTATTATTCTTTTTATTCTCTTTAAATTTATCTATTTGGGTAAATGTATTAAAAATTACAACTAAAATCTAGAATTGTCACATTTCACGACAAAGTAGGTATTATCTTAATCCATGGATTTAGGTCTATTTATTTATAAGTTTTAAGATTATCTTTGTGTGTATATATAACCCATTTCTTATAGTATTTTATTCACATTTAATACTACAACATGCTCTTCTTCTTCTTCGTATATTTCATATAGTTTCTTCTTGTTTTTTACCGTAAGTACTTTGGTAATCTGTGATTACTTAAAAATAAGAAAAAAATATATGAAATTTACAAAAGAAAAATTCGATTAATTAAATTATTTGGTTATTATATTCATTTACGACAACTGCATCTGGAGTTGATTTTAATTCAAGTGACGACTAAAACAGATTCCAATTAACAGCTGCCACTCACGTGGGCATAATTTTGTCCTTTCTGCTTATTACTGATCTAGCATAGCATTCAATTTATGCAAAAACATGTAACCTTTTTTAGATAAATAGGATAATTATAAATTATTGTTTTTGAGTTGAGTGCATTCAATCGATTTACCTATTACATAGTAAACCTACCTATAAATAAATTATTTGTATTTATAAATAAAACTAGGATATATTGAAGTAATAGTATTAATAAATAAATTTAAATGTGAAATGAAAGGCTAATACTGTATAATGAAAACTAATGTATACAATAACATGCTGGAAATGAAATTCTAAATTACGAAAAAACATGAAAGGATTTTTATAAGAGAAAAATGAAAAAAACCAAATTATATTTTTTATTCGTTTTAAAAAAAAGTTATACACAAAACTTCTCGAAATTATAACTGATATAAACTAGTTTAAATTTCTGAAAATGTTAATTTTAACCTTTTTTTAGGTTATTATATGATTTATTTTACATTTTTTTTATTATATATGATTCAGGTTATTTTAAGTTATTTAACTCAATAACCATATGACCGTAGTTGATTACATAATTTATCAAACTCGTCTGCTTTTCTAAATCTAATTTTACATCTCCTACTACAACTAAACCTTTAGTCTTCTACTAGTTTAGTTTTCAAATTCTAACAAACTATTTAGTTAAATTTAAATTAAATATTGTTTTAACTCCTTTTAATAAATGTTGATGATAAAAAAAACTTGCTTTGATAAAGAGAAAATAGTATTTAACTCTCTAAACTTTATACTTTTAACAAATAGATACCATAAACTTTAATATCCACAAACTTTTATCTCTTTTATAAATAAACACTTTAAATTTTAATTTTGTTTTATTTGATCTTAAAAATTTTGTGTTTTTATAAACAAACGAGTTAATAAATGTTTAATTTTATTCTAATAAATCTTTAAAAAGTATTTTTTTTATAAAAAATGTTTTTTTAAAGACTAGTTATTATAATGTCAAAGATTAATTATCTGTAATAATATTGAATATTTTTTTAATATAATACCTACATTTTTAATGTTATTCTAATCAATCTTGAAAACTTGTTAATTTTTTGGAAATAGTTATTTATAAAAAAAGGTTTTTTTTTTTAATATATAAAACTATGTGGACAATATTAAAATTTTAGGTACGTTTTTATAATACAACATTAAGGATTAATTACACAAAATTAAAATTAAAATATTTATTTATAAATGAGCTAAAGTTTGGAATCAATTAAAATAAAGTTAAAGAAATACGGTGTCTATTTATAATAAGAGTAAATTTTTGGAGAGTTAAATACTTCTCCAAATAATCACTTGCTTTCATCAAACATTGTAAGAGATTTGCACAATACAAAATATTTTTATTAAAAAGAATAAACCAAATGTGTCTAAGTATTACCAATAATGTAGTGACATATCTTTGTTCTACTAAACATAAGTTGCACACCTATAAATACTGTTTGAGTTTGAAGTCTTTATTTACTTTAAATTGGAACAGTTATTTTTTTCCTAAATTTGATTAATAATCCAAAAAAAATGGCAAGACAGAGGAATCAATGCTGAAGGGTCAATTTACATACATCCAAATAAATAAATAAATAAATATATATATATATATATATATATATATATATATATATATATATATATATTTTTTTTATGTATGACTGTGGACAAAAAAATGGTCAAAGGTTGCTTAACCCGTACATCTGGGATAGGGATAGGAACAGGAATAGGGTGATTGAAGTTGTTGTTATCATTAATCTATGGATTAGTTATTCACATGGATCTACCCTACATCACATCCTCATTTCTCTCTCCATCTATTATATTATTTCTGCATTTTAAATTTCGATTCAATATGTGTAATTTACTGTTTTTAATCATTAATTATTGGGTTTGGGATGATGCTAATTCAATTCAAGATCTTCACTCCGTCACTCATTAATTGCCTCATAATGCTCAACTAATCTTAATATAATAAATTTTGAGTCATTCGGATTAAATTAGTAAATGGACTATTTATCTGCAATAACAATATAATCGAAAGTCATAATCATTAAATTGTATTTCCATTTTTCAGACGCCATAAAAATAAAATAAATTTCCTTTACATAAATTGTCACAATACAACATAAATAAATACACCAGTCTATCGAGTTTTTGTAGTAGAGTCATATATTTAATTTTTCACAAGGATAAATATGTCAGTGCAGTGCATTTTATTTATGTGAAAGAAAAGTTGATTGGTTTAGTAAATTTTAACTGGTGTTTTTCTGATGAATTCTAAGGACAGTGGGTAGATATAGGGTGTTTATGAATTTTGAATCATTGACTTTGATATATGTATTACTCCTAAATCAATAGCAGGATCTATAAAAAGAACTATTAGTATTAAATATCTCTATCTTGATTGTATTTTTTATGTTTTAGTATTTTTCGTAGGATTTAAATCTTAAGTAGCAGGTCTTATATTAATACAGAAGTAAGATCTAAGTTCACTTATGTTTTAAATTTGATAAAAGACAACATGAATTTATCAATTTTTAAATTTAAATATTGGATAAATTTTCATAAGGTTACCAAACTTTCTAAATCTATGATGTGAGTGATATAGAAGGTGATAAAGTAGTGTTCTGCAAATTGATTATTAAGCATTTGACACTTCTATATTTGTTCCTTTTGCTCAAGTACATGTCCTTATTATTATTATGATTACATGGGGCATTGATTCTGGGATGCTATTATAAAAATTTGTTTATGGTTCTGTTTGTTTACATAATTAATATATATATATATATATATATATATATATATATATATATATATATATATATATATATATATATATATATATATATATATATGTTGATTCTTGCTACTGTTAAATGTTTCCTTGTAAAACTGTGCAATAAGAGCATGCTTTTGGATTATATATTTCATTGGACTACGTTGTTTATAATCAATAAAAAATATTTATTAGGCTCAGAACATAAAGAAGTTTAGATATGGAGCTTAATCGAGCTGATTTTTGTTAGATTGCTAAGCCTATATTTGCATATACAAGCATTCTAAAACAATGATTATGTTTGGTTGACTTAATCATAGTTCTAAAACTACATTTAAAAGAAAAAAAAAAGTTTGCGTTGAATAGTTTTTCTGTATGTTTTTTATAAATATAAGTATTTCTATTTCTTACTTAAGATATGTTTATTGTAAAATAAATTATTATATACGTTATTATTCAATTTTGTAATGCTACTTATATACTTTTTTGCAAGTTTATCGAGTACTTTTCCATCTGTAAAAGTATGACATATAAGAAATAAATTAAAATATTGATTTTACTTTCAGCTAACGGTTGTTAGTAAAGTATTGAGAAAAAAAATAATCGTATTGAACATACATATTAAATAAAACTAGGAGATCGTCCTATATTTCAGTTCATTTACAAGATTTAGTAGTGTATGGTTTTATTATAGGTTTTTAATTAAAGAATAAATTATTAGTTTAAGGAAAAAGTTACACCCACCTTTAAAGAAAATATTTAGAAATTAAAGAAGGTGTCTATCCAAACTAAAAAAGTACGCATTCCTCCTTAGTTAATTATTGTGTTTGATAGTGCAAATAACGCACTTATAACTTCATATTTGCGTGTTAACAAAATTATATTATTAAATATTTAAATAAAATTGGATATATTATGTATATTATTTAATTATATGGATTTTAAAATTTCATAAAATAAAGAAAGTGAATAAAATATGCCATTGTCAAGAACATGATTTGTTAATTTATTGAATTGATTTGACATATATTACTAAAAAAATTAACTCTGTTACTTAACGTAGTTAACCTACATGTCTGTATTTTTTGTCCATACTCAATCCCTGTCTTTAAATAGAGATTAATTTTACACATGTGGGAGCAGCTATAGTATTATTTAAAGAAGTAAAAACCGTGGAGATTCTGCACAATTTCCTTCTCAAAGTTACTGATAGAAATTAGAGTAGTACTGCATAGTATAGTTAGATTATGCAGAAACCTTCGTGATAGTTGTGATTTGTAACGATGGAAGATTTCGACCAAAAATAATAAGACGATTTCGTATATAACTAATTAGATATAAATGTCAGAGGTTGAATTAGACTTTAATACATAGTAATGTAAACAGAAATAGTTAGTGGATTAAACTTGAATTTGCACTAAGAATCTGACAGGGAAGAAGGTAGGGGTCCAGCATCATGAGTTTGGTTAAAGAAAGGGTTTGGAGCCGACAAAGAGCATCTTTGGATGCATGGAATGAGTTTTTATTTACGCAGAATGACACCATATATACCTGTGACAACTTCTCAATTAATTCTCACCAGCTACCTCTTCTCTTTCATTCAGTTTTGTGTTTATTAATTCCTTTCAGTTTCAGATCACCAAATTCTCCGCCGCTTTTCACTGTTGTCTTCTCTATAATCCCGTGCCCTCCACCAACCTTACAACCTGTACAGTACCACCTTAAACCCTTCTGTTCAAATGTGTTTAGTTATAACATTTATGTTTTTTTTGTTTGTGTGAAGGTACGTAGGCATTAGTGGCTGCATGATTAAAAAGTGAAAGGAGAGAGTTATTATGTACATTATCTTTGTTTTGGTAAGACTCATGATTTGCTGGTAGTGGCAGTGCACCCAATGTTTCATGTCATGCATGTTAATCTCAGTTTTCAAGTAATAATTTAATGAAATACATTGCTTCCACTCTCCTTAAAGGTTTCAACTTAAGCCGCCGATTGTCCCAAAGTGTGGTGCATGTGGGTCACTACCTGTGCCCTCTTCCATTCTCAATCTCATCGCATTTTCAACAACATGCAACTCTTTCCCATCTCCTAAATCAATTTCCCAACTGCATCTATTCAATCATGTTACAACCAATACAAGTTAAGCATAAAAGTTCTTCGCTTAATATTTTAATCTAGTTCTGTTCTCTGCATCCTTAATAATTAACCCTTGTTATGTTTAGAAGTGGACAAGAAACATGATAGATTATATTATATAATTAATGACAGCAATTAAGGTAAAACACTGGAGTGATGACATGATTGAAATAAGAGTAAAAATAAAGTAGGAAGAGGCCACAGAGTAGACCCGAGAAAAACGGGGGAAGAGACACGCGTCATGCATGGAGGAGGTGGACCTAATGAACTACCTCAACCTTGATGTTGGACTTGGTTAAGATATATTCGATAAAGATGGGATTTTGCAGAAGAACCAAGTGGTGCATGTGGTGATTCATAGAAAATTGAAACACAAACAAACACCCTCAGACTCTGTGTGTGTGTGCATGACACTAGTCCAGTTAAGTTTTAATTGTGCCAGCTATGCTTTCATTAAAAAACTCAAATCTCCCACATATGACCGTAGTTCCCGTTTCTGATGTGGATGTTCTGCACAAACGACAAAGAAAACCTACTCAAACTTAATCACATCAATTTATTATTAATTCTTCTGTATTTTCATATCATCACCAAAACTAACACGAGGATATATATCTTAATCTTTTGATTTCCATTACTAGGACTTTTTGTATTAGTATAGTTGATTTTATATTAGGGTTTGTTTTTCTTCGACTCTCGTTTTATAATTTGATACGTTTAGTGATGCATAGAAAATTTACACATAATTGAATGATGTATGAAAACTTTTATACTAGCTAATTTGGGGATAATCTTTTCATAAATTTAGTAAAAGTTCAATCATAAAATAAGATAAAATGGTCTCGATTTGCACATGAAGAATTCTTCTATTGGTTGATGGGCTTCTAACTAATTGAGCATTATTTATGGTGTGTGCATGTCTTCACCAGATATATCTTCTTTTTAGATACGATAGAGTGTTTGATGTTGATTTAGTTGAGTTAGAAAAAGTGCCCTTAATAATTTAATTTGATATTACATATATTTTTTTAAAAATCCAAATTTTAGCCTGACAGATTACATGATATATATAATAAAAGGAGAGATGCCGAAAAAATATAGATATTAACTTATATCGAAGAATTTAGATATCATTCTTAAAGATAGTTTATATATATATATATATATATATATATATATATATATATATATATATATATATATATATATATATATATATATATATATATGCTTTCTAATAAATATTTACATAATGTAATTCATATTTTACAATTTTAAAAATAAATATCGTTTAATTGTGTATGATAAATAAAGGTGATTGTAGAATAAGATGATTATAAAATAAAAACATTAAACATAAGTGTTGTGCATAGGTGGGGACCAGTCACCGCCCATAAGCTCAAACTCTAACCCAAACCTTTCATCTATCTTCTGAATCTAACCCTAACCCAACACAGCACAGCATTTGCTTCTTTTTTTCTTTCTTTTTCCTCCTCATTCTTTCAGACCAACTTCAATTTTCACGCTCTCCAATTTCACTCTCTCTTCCTTCCATAATACCTAACTAGTACTGTTTGGATAATTTCAAAACAAGCTCATCAAATTGAAGATTATTGTAACCTCGCTGCTTCAAATTTCATATCAGAATTCACCAATTCAATTCACCTTCTTCTCCTCATACATACCCACTCATCAGGTTCAGATATTCATCGCTACATATATATACAAATATAGAAATAGTTAGCAGAAAGGAGAAACAATGGATCACGCCCATTCTCTTCCAACTCCTTTCCACGCAGGAAGAGATCTGCACCTGCACCACCAACACCAGTTTCATTCCTTACAACAAAACAACGAAGACGAGCAAAGCGGAAGCAGCGGAGGCCTAAACCTCGCTCACAAAAGAGAACGCGAAGAAAACAACACCACCAACAGCAATAACAGTGAAGGAAAGGAAGGAGGAGGTGCCGGCTCCGGCGAAACCGAGATTTCAAGAAGACCACGCGGAAGACCCGCCGGATCCAAGAACAAGCCCAAACCCCCCATCATCATCACTCGCGACAGCGCCAACGCCCTCAAAACGCACGTCATGGAAGTCGCCGACGGCTGCGACATCGTCGACAGCGTCTCCACCTTCGCCCGCCGCCGCCAGAGAGGCGTTTGCATCATGAGCGGCACCGGAACCGTCACCAATGTTACTCTACGCCAACCTGCTTCTTCCGGCGCCGTCGTCACGCTCCACGGAAGGTTCGAGATCTTGTCCCTCGCCGGATCCTTCCTCCCGCCTCCGGCGCCTCCCGCCGCTACCGGCTTGACGATATACCTGGCTGGAGGACAAGGGCAGGTAGTAGGAGGTAGCGTGGTCGGCGCACTCATTGCTTCGGGGCCTGTGGTTATCATGTCAGCTTCGTTCAGCAACGCTGCGTATGAGAGACTTCCGTTGGAAGATGAAGACCCTTCGATGCCGCTTCAGGGAGGTTCGATTGGGTCACCCGGCGGTGGCGGCGGCGTGGGACAAGCGCAAACGCCTCAGCAGCTTCTGGGGGATTCTACTGCTCCTCTCTTTCACGGTTTGAATCCGAATCTTCTGAATTCCGTTCAGATACCTACGGAAACGTTCTGGGCAACGGGTCCGGGTCGCTCTCCTTACTGACATGTAACAGTAACAGTAACAGTGTGGATGGTTGGTGTAAGTGAAACGCTATCTATCAATCGCTGTTGCCTGGTTGATTTCCTTGATTAATGCCTTTTGTTTTTAGCTTTTTTGGTGGGTCGGGTACGTACGTAGCAAGAGATTCACCAAACTGTCGTGTTACCAAAAGCTAGGGAATAGTGATCCTAAGTTGAACCAACGTGCCATTCAGGTTCCATTCGATCGCTTCTTTCGCAGTATTTGTTTGTCGTTTCGATTATTACTTAGGTATATGTTCACGTGTATTTCAGACTGTAATTAAATTCATGGATGGATATGCATCATCATTGCCTACTTTTATTCTATTTATGGAAAAACAAAATGGGTGAATCAATTTACTTCCATATCTATCATCGCCTTCAACCTGAAAAAGTAGTACAAGTGTTAGTGTTACTTAAGCTTACTCACTAGGAAGTGGTACTGTAGTACGATGAACGAACACAAATCACAATAAAGTAGAACATGAAGACATATCTGGACCGATTATCGAGTTCTAGTTCTACTACATGTCGTGTCTTGAATCGAACACTTAGTGTTTGAAGACTCGCATTTACAGTTGTTATTCATTGAACCATTGCAATATTCCTCCTTCTCGTTTTTCTGTGGTGGTTATTATATCAGCGCAGCATGAAGCAGGTTTAGCAACCAAAGAACAATGGTTTTGGGTATCTCGCATTTCTCAACTCAAGGTAACGGTCCTTCTTTTGTTTTCAGTTTGATGTTTTGGTTAATATGTTAATATATATGTATATATATATATATTATACTGTGGTGGATTTAGTGAACAGTGATAGTGGATTCTTGAGGAAGCACGAGCATATGCATATGATCTTATAGTTAAGTTATTCAAATTCTAATTAATAGTCGGACTTTAATATCCTTTAAAAACTAAAGAAAATGTTGTAATTGTCTTGTTTGAATATAAATGTAGTAGTCTTCTTCGAATGAAAACAAAAAAAACAAAAACAAAGATTTAATATAAGATAATAAGTGCTAGTTAACTAAACCATTCTTATCTCTCATTCATATACTATTCTAGGAAATTTTAAAATTATTTAAAAGGTGAATTTCTTATAGCGATTTCGAGCATGATGGTTTCATATATCATAAATATCTTTTCATAGTAAATTTGCTTCTAAGAAAAACACTTCTTTAGGTTGTTATAATGCTCATTCGCATATAGAAAGAGAAAAGATTATTATATTGATGTTTTTTTATGTTAGAGACTACTATGGTACATAGGATAGTTAGTAGAAGATAAAGATGAAAGTTTGGCAACTGGATTGACACATGCAGTGTCTGATGAGAGCTGTTTTTCGAGGCATATTTTCATTAACCAAGACAACAACCTTTTATATATATATATATATAT
>Ga0209589_1001095_pt1 | contig 43006 bp, 19 predicted proteins | sample CowpeawhiteBW_FD_187525 | JGI IMG/M metagenome (GOLD analysis project Ga0209589, IMG submission 187525) | Root nodule microbial communities of legume samples collected from California USA - Cow pea white BW (SPAdes) (version 2) | ecosystem: Host-associated > Plants > Roots > Nodule | place: USA...
ACCCACACCTGGCAATTATTCCAAATACAAAAATAAAGAAGATTGAATATACACATACAATTATTTTAAATATAAAAAAAGATAAAAAATGCATACCCAAAAAAAAATAATGAGAAAAGAAAAAATATGAAGAAAAACCACATCAATCTTGCACATCCAAATAAATGGTCTGACTCTCTAGCGTCCCTAGTGGAGTCGCTATCTGTCGCAACCGAAATCGCAACGGGACGACAAACCAAAAAAATAAAATTTGTAAAAACAAAGTTTGGAGTCGCCACCATAGTTATTATAGGAAACTATGGAAAACCATAAAAAAAAGCAAGGTCTGCGAAAAACTAGAGTTTGGGTTCGGGAGTCGGTTACGCGTGGGGAAGGTATTAGCACCCCACAACGTCCGTCCTAAGACGGTACCTTTAATTAAACATGCAAAAGGATGTGGTTTTCAAAATATTTAATTTTCCCAAAAAAAATATAAAAAGATATACAAAAGAAACAAAAATAATTTTTTGGTTTTTTGGGCCAAACAAGGATTAATCCTCGTTCCTACGTATCTCCATTTATAATGGAGAACCATGGTTACATAGTTCTTTTTGAAAAATCTATTTGGAAAATTATTTCAAAATGATTTAATTTATTTTATAATTTTGAAAATCTTTTTATTTAAATTTTAGTATTATTTTGAAATTGGTGTCACGCGACGCGAGCAGCCGGATAGACACTTCAAATAAATTCTTTTTTTTCTAATCTTTTATTTTTTTAATCATTTATAAATTTTTAATATTTTTTTAAAGTTAATTTAGAGTAGTTGTGGATGTCATTGCGACGTGAGCAACCAAATAGATATAAAAGAGTAAACAAAGAAAGTTATATTTTATTTTTAGATCATCTGTATATATTAAAAAATTCGAAAGTCTAAATTGGATGTCATGCAACGCGAGCGGCCAGGCAGACAATAAAGAAAGGGATAAAATATTTTTTATGATTTAAAAAAAAAGAATGAAAATTGAAAAAACTAAATCAAAAGATGAAAGAATTTCATTGTTTATGTTGGTGGTAATGAGAGAAAGAGAGAGGGTAGAGAATGTTTTCTTCTTCTTTTTTTTCTACCTCCTTCAGTATGTTTTTTTTTAAAGAGAGATAAAAAAAGAGATGTGTATGTGGGAATGGTGATGGAAATTAGAGAAGTGTAGAGAATCTCTTTTTCGGTCCCTTTTTCATATGACAGAGTACGTATTTATATTCACATATTGCAATCTCAATGCAATCTCAGCCTTAATTGTAATGAACAATATAAGGAAAGAATTGGTTATGATAGCAACACATTATGGGAATCAAATCATAGCAAATCAGAGCACAAAAAGGAATATTGATTCTAACTATTAACAAATCAGAGCACAAAATCAATCCCAATTAGTAATATTGATTATAACCATTTGAAGAAATATTTCTTCTAATTATTAGAATCATATCACTAATTTCTCTTCCAGGAACAATGGTAGAAAGCATGTTGAGTTGTTGGGCTCATGAGAAGGAGTGCGATAATTAATAACAAATTGGGCTCTTCCCTCTTTATTCCTTTTTTTTCATCTCTCTTTTTTTTCTTTTTTTTTCTAAAATTAAAAGTTTGAAAATCTTTGAAGAAAATAATGTTTCACATTTTTTTTATTTTTTTTATTTTTTTTGAAAATAAATTTATTTACCCGAACGAAATAGGGTGTTGACAATTGAAATATGTTTTCCTCTTCAAATCTTAAAGATATTTTTAAGAACAAAATTGGAACCCAAACTCCAAAATTAACAATCTCTCTAATGTAGTGATAAACATAGTTTGTATTCTAACATTCAATATCAAACATTATTTAGGAGTCTTTTTATTCGTAAGTTTCTTATAGTTAAGTGTACCTATAGAGTTGTTAATTTGACTGAATCCATAGGACTTGTCCTGAACCACATGGGTTAGGGTCAAAATTGTCCATATGACAAAAATTATCCTATTAGAAAAGTCCACAGGGCCAAAAAGCCCACAAAAACTTCATCGTTCAAGGTTAGTCCATGGTCTTTCTTTTTCAACTTCAACAAATGTTAATTTTTTAAATATATTATTATACCTTAGATTTAGGTTGGCTTGTCTCGATCTTCAGCCAAATCGGCTAAGGCCAACCTTTAGCTTGGGCCGCCCCATCTCGACCTTCGGCCCAGGCTGACCCATCTCAAACTTCAGCCCGAGTCAGCTTGAGTTGACCTTTGGCCTAAGTATGGTTGGAACCGACTTTCCTGAAATTTTATCGAAACTAACTTGGCTGAATTTCGACTAGGGCGAATTCGGTTGAGTTCGGCCAAATTTTGGCCAGAGCATACTCGACTAAATTTTGATCGAGGTTGACTAGTCTTAATTCGGCCAAATTCTGTCGAATTTTGACCGGAATCTTCTTGGCTAAAATTTGGCCTAGTCCGACTTGGCTAAAGTTCGATCGAGGTTGAAATTCAGAGGTCTCAGCCACATTTCGGTTAGGGTCTTCTCGACTGAATTCAACCAAATTTTGGTTGGAACTAACTCGATCCAATTTCGATTGAGGCATACTTTGGATGGGGTCATCTCGAACTTTGATTTTGGCCTAATTTTCTCGACCATCGACCTCAGTTGGTATGTCTCAATCTTTAGTCCGAGCGAACCTGTCTCGACCTTCAGGGCTCGACTTGTCTTGATCTTCGGCTCAAGTTAGACTGTCTTATGCTTCGACCTAAGTCGATTAGTATTGACCTTTGGCACGAGCTAGTCCATTCCGACCTTCGGCCCCTAGTTGACCTTTCCTAACCTTCGAGAGAGCTTGTCTAAAATTTTTGTCTGAAATGAACCTTCTCAATCTTCGGCATGCCATCCCATCTTGGCCTTGAGCTCGAGGTGGCCTGACTCGATATGTGACCATGTCCAAGGTATTGATTTTAAGAGTTAATTAAGTTTTGTAATCAAGTCAAGCCCACCTTAGACTTGACCCTAACCCACTTAAGATGAGGCTTTGAGGACAGGTGCTTTTTTTTACCCCCTCAACTAGAACCCCCTAGAAGGGGGCTTTCTAAAGGGTGTCTTAAACAGAAAGGACCAAATTGCATCAATTTTTCACAAATTAGAACCAATTTACACCAATTTTCACAAACAAAAATCAAATTGAGATTAAAAAAACTAGAAAACAAATTTTATATTTTTGAACAAAAACATGGAATAAATAACTAATTAAACCAATAATATTTTAAATGGGAAACGAGTGGTGATATTTTTCAGTCGAGGTTTCAACATTTCTTTTCTTTTTATGAATGACCATGTAATGACAAAAGTTTATTGAAGTTTTATTCTAATTAGTCTGAATACTAAAGTTCTATACTGATGTCTGATATAATTTATTAAAAAAAAAAGTCCAAGTCAAATAAATAATATTTTCTGCATTCACCATGAATCTACTTTACATTTTCATTATATTGAATTGATGGATAGGTATAAATAGTCAAAACATGATCTTTGACTTCGACTCACCCCCTACCGAGTATAAAAAATCTAGGTTTTATGCAAAGATACAAATTTCCAAACTATTTAACTCGCAAATATTTGACTTTGGATCAAATAGACAATTAAACAATTGAAGACGAGTTTGAACGCATCAAATAATTCGTGTCTGTCTCAAATTCTAAACAACAAACAATATCAGTCAACTGAAAACCAAAAAAAAAAAGAATAAGATGATAGCAATTTAAAGAAATTTACTTTACTAACAACCAAAAATGTTCTTATGCAACCCAATTAGTAACAACCACTCATGCCAATAGATTCATTCAAAAACTCATATTTTAATGTTGTTCAGTTGGTTGGCAAATTTGAGGCATTTCAAATTTATCTATTCAACAGTTCCCACTTGTTCTCTGTAATTAACTACAGTTTGGGTTGGATAACTGTTTCTAGAAGTAATAGTTAAAGAGAAAAATAAAATAAACTTATCAATTTTTAGAATTATTTATGAATAAATTGAAAAATATTTTAGACCTGCCAATATAAAAAGGTTTTTTTCTCTGTATAATCCAGTCTAAGAGAGAGTAGGTGAAAGGAAATAGTTCTATTTACAGACCAGCATGGAGCGTGAAGTATTTACTTAATTTATGAAAGACTTATGTTTTTTCTTCTGTAAAATATTAGGAAAAGCAGGTTGGCGTGTGTGAACTGATGGTAGGAGCGATTTAACAATGCAACTTGCTTTAAAATAAGTCTATTTAAGTCACCTTATTCAACACCATTCTTTGTCTTTCACTTATCTCTTTGTTCCTTCTTTATTTCTCACCTGTGTTGTTTTTCTTTGTCTTTTGGCTGTTATTTCAAAAACAGAAGGAGAAACCATGTCAGACAGCAATGTTCCTGAAATAAAGTACGATGTTTTTGTTAGCTTTAGAGGCAAGGAAATCCGTGACGGTTTTCTTAGTCATCTGACTGAGGCATTTGACATGAAGAAAATAAATGGTTTTGTAGATGATAAACTTGAGAGGGGAGAAGAAATATGGCCATCACTTGTTACAGCTATTGAAAGATCAGCGATTTCGTTGATCATCTTCTCACCAGATTATGCTTCTTCTCGTTGGTGTTTAGAAGAAGTGCTCAAAATAGTTGAATGTAAAGAGAAATATGAACGGATTGTAATTCCTGTTTTCTACAAAGTGGCACCCACAGATGTAAGACATCAATCTGGAAGTTACGAAAATGCCTTTGCTAACCATCGACTGAACTATACGAGACAGGTGCAAATGTGGAAAGATGCTCTGAAAAAATCTGCTGATTTATCTGGAATTGAATCGTCCAAATTTAGGTAAGCTCTTCTTTTTCCATAATTGTTCCCTACTTTCTGATTGTTTTTGTAGCTATATATGCATATTGTTATAATAACATGGTTTCTTAAATTGCAAAATCTAGTGCTGCGCGTTGCTATAATAACATGCAATATGTTTGAACGAACATTATGTCTCCCATCACATTTCATAGTAACTTCCCTTATAATCCTTTCCCATGGAAAATTCGTAAGCGAGCATATCAACATATAAATAATAATTTTCACAGCCAAACATGAAGCTTGTACATATGACTCACACACTAGTAATTGAATCCATTAACGAATTGATTTTAACACACACTTCATGTCTCTTTGTGTCGTATATATAGAAATGATGCTGAGGTTGTTAAAGAAATTGTGGATCTTGTGCTGAAGAGGTTGGATAAACACCAAGTTATCCCAAAAGGACTTGTTGGAATCGATGAAAAAATTGCAACTTTGGAATCATGGATATGTAATGAACCAAAAGCCACTCACCTCATTGGAATTTGGGGTATGGGGGGTATCGGTAAGACAACCCTTGCAGAAGTAGTATTTCATAGACTACGATCTCAATATCAAGGATCTTACTTCTTAGCCAATGAACGAGATCAATCAACCAAACATGGAATAATTCATTTGAAGAAAATAATATTTTCTAAACTTTTAGGACATGAAGTAGATATTGACACTCCAAATTCCTTGCCTGAAAATATTGTTAGGAGAATTGGTTATATGAAGGTTCTTGTTGTTTTTGACGATGTGAATGATTCAGATCACATAGGAAAACTGTTGGGAAGTCTTGATAATTTTGGTATGGGTAGTACAGTGATTGTGACAACTCGAGATGAGCAAGTGCTTAGGATTAACAGAGTCAGTAAGACGTACAAAGTGAAAGAGTTTAGTTCTGACGAAGCACTTGAACTTTTCAACTTGAATGCCTTTAGTGAAAGTAATGAGGCAAAGGAATACGATGAGATATCAAAATTGGTAGTACATTATGCTAAAGGCAATCCATTAGTTGTTAAAGTTTTGGCTCATCTTCTTCATGGAAGAAATAAGGAAGAATGGGAAGGTTTGTTGGGCAAGCTAAAAACAATGCCTCCAAGAGAAGTTTATGATGTAATGAAACTGAGTTATGATAGTCTAGATCGCAAAGAGCAACAAATTTTTCTAGATTTGGCATGTTTCTTTCTTAGATTGCTTGTACCAGTGGAGGTGGGTGATCTGAAATGTTTATTGAAAGACAATGAAAGTGATAATTCAGTGGCTTTTGAGTTAAGAAGACTGGAAGACAAAGCTCTCATAACAATCTCAGAGGACAATACTGTATCAATGCATGATAGTTTACAAGAAATGGCTTGGGAGATTGTTCGTCAAGAGTGTGTTGAAGATCCTGGAAGCCGCAGTCGGTTGTGGGATCCCAATGATATCAATGAAGCTTTGAAAAATGAAAAGGTTGAAGCCTAACTAAATACAATATCTTACTCTTAATTAAGGTTTATTTTTTTGTGTGGGAAATGTGTGACTTTTTTCATGTTTGAAATTTTTCTTCTGGATTGATGGCAGGTTAGTGAGGACATTAAAAGCATACAAGTACAATTGACTTCAAATAAGAAGCAAATGTTAAGTCCTCAAATTTTTTCTCTGAGAAAATTAAAATTTCTGGAAATTTCTGGGGTAGATGGAAATACTTACCACCAAGTTATTCTTGTTGAAGGAGCACCCTTTTTGGCCACTGAACTAAGATTTGTGTGCTGGGAGGATTTCCCTATGAAGTGCTTGCCAGAGAGTTTTAATGCTGAAAAACTTGTTATATTGGAATTGAGAATGAGCAGAATGAGAAAGTTGTGGGATGGAGTGAAGGTAAATATATACGTGTGTTTCACAGTTAAAATTGGTGTTAATTTAAGGAATGCAACATTAAGTGACTCAGTTCATGTGACATGTTCATTTGTTTTCAATGTTATTACAGAATCTAGCGAATTTAAAAAGACTAAATCTCCATTGGGCCATGAAGTTAAAGGAGCTTCCAGATTTATCAGGAGCCATAAGACTTGAAGAACTGTACCTCTGTGGTTGTTATAGGTTGAGAAGCCTGCATTCATCTATTTTCTCTCTGCCAAAACTTAAGACATTGGAACTGTCTCGCTGCATGTCGTTTACCATACTTCCAAGTTCACCTTGGAGAAACAGTGAATTGAAGTGTCTATTGATGCGTGCTTGCGACAATCTTCAAACAATATCAGAGCTTCCTCCTTTCCTTACAACTTTAGATGTCTCCTTCTCAGCATCACTGAAAACTCTACCCAACCTTCCTCTTTCCCTTCAAGCCCTAAATGCTGCTTTTTGCGAGTCACTTGAGAATCTACCAGAGCTTCCACCGTTACTTTCAACTTTAAATGTCTCTGCATGCTATTCACTTCAAATTCCACCCAACCTTCCCTTTTCTCTTCAAATTGTAAACCTCTGTGAAAGCTGCTCACTTCGGAGTATACTTGAGCATATTCGATCCATTAAAACTACAGATACCAAATATTTTGAAAGTCAACAAACTCTATTAAATTTTCCCACAGACCTTCAAATGCCGTGTACCTGCAATTCAATCGAGACTCCACAAGAGCTTTCCCCGTCTCTCAGCTCTCAATTTGATGATTTTTCTGCTTACTTGGATACCTGTATAAGAAACTTCCTGAAGGCATAAACCCTTGCCAACACCTGTATCTCTATTGTATATCATATCGTATCCTTAATTATAGAATTTTTTTTCTTCATACAATTTCATCCCATGGTCTCTTAAATTATTTTTAAGACACAAATTTAATATTTTTCTAATATTTTTATTTGTTATTTGTTTTTATCATATATAATATTATATTTTTTATATAATTGTTTTTATTTTTTAACTTATTGTCCTACGTGTAATTTTATTATAATTGTAAAATAAATTTTATTTGTTATAATATAATAATTTAATGTAATTGACATGAATTATTTTTATGATTATCTAACATATATTGAAGTTCAAAAGATGAAATATTTATGTCAAAATTATATTGTTATAAGTTTAATCTTTATTTTTTATGTGATTTTGATCAAGTGATATATTATAACTTTTATTAGTATATAAAATAAGAGATTTCATTTTAATTCAAAAAATAAAATAAACAGACATTTAAAATATTTTTTAATTTGAGTATTTGTTTTTTTTTTTATATATTTTTTTTAAATATTTTCAAATTTTATCAACTAGATTTCATTAGTGTTTATAAATTTAATAAATATTTTGGTTCTCATGAAATTTTATTTAGTATTCTAATTTAAAATATATATAATTGAAATATATAATTATAATTTTTTTCTAAATATTTGATAATGAAGAAACATATATTTTTTAATATTAAATATGTGATAATATTATGTTTCCTTATAATTTTATAATATATATTTCATAAAAGTTAATTAATTAATATTGAAATGGTAAAAAAGTAGGTACGGATACAGTGTTAGTGGGTTTTGTTTATTTTAAAATGTGAAGATTTAAATGCTGTTTTTATATTTTGGTTTACATAACGGTCTTATGCTAATTGAGTATTAGGGATTAAGGCAGTATGGGGGAGCAGTTTTTATTTTCTGCAACTTTTAAACGTAGTAATCTGCTGATTTCAATAACACAGTTTCAAGTTTACATTCAGAAAGCATTTTTTACCTGAATTGTGTTCACATACAGATATGGGTATAAATGAAAATGTGGATGAGAAAAAAAATTGATACCCGTTGAATTTATACGGATAAATTTTTTTTCTAAAATTAGATATCCGACAATAAGACTTGTCTCCGTCCTTTTTATTGTCAGGATAAAGTTAAAGGAAAGACAGAACAAAATTTGATGAGACCCGTTATAAAATAATCTCTCCAAAATTGACTAAATTTACTAAAGAGAAATAGATAAAAATTGTGGAACCATTAAAAAAAGGTTGAAATGACATAGTAGTCGTTTAATATGTAAGGTTGAGGACAAACATATATTTTCTTTCAAAAACAAAATGAAAAAAAAGCACCTTTGGAATAATACACATGCACTAAATTGTTTTGTCTCTTTTACTTTTTTGGCTCCTGCAATTCAAACATCTGAAAGATTAATTTAAAGTGAGGTGGCAGAGAGATCGTTGTTCAACTCTTAAAAAAACCAATGACTAATATTTGTGATAATAAAAAAAAATGATTTTATATTCTTATATATTTTTCTTATAAATTCTTTATTTCATCCAACATCTGGGGTAGATGACGCCGGTCACGGTCTTCCTTCTCATTCTGGGATTTGCTGCAATTCTTGTTCTGCTTCCTTTTTTTCTTGACATTCTCGTCCCTTCAAAAATAATGTACAGGTAATTGTATAAAAAAATGGAAGACTATAAAGTTGTATGTCAGAACCATCTCGTCCAGCGAGATCTCCTCCACTCGTCCAGCGAGACATAATAGTTGTGTTGCAGTTAATTGATATCTCGCCAGCGAGAGATAAGGCTCACCCAGCAAACAAACAGTTCTGATTGGTTAAGTGTCGAGAATTAAAGAAAAGAAGTTAGTTCTTTTGATGTGGAAACGCAGAGAAACTCAAAAACCTCGGTCAAGGGCACATTGTGGGATGAAATTACAACGAATTCTTTCATCTACTCTCGTGCAAATTCATCAAATCCGTATGTTTCAGGTGATTAGGAGTAGCTGATCTCTATTTTCATTAGGATTGGATGTAATGAATTCATACCCTATGGAACTTTTCCTATACAATATAATCTCTTCCGTATTCAATTGTTTTATCTTGATTATTAATGTGTATGATATGAATATCATGTTATTTGTTGTTACTGAATCATTGAAAAATGAATTTGGAACTAGACATGGATAGAACACCCAAGAGTTATGATCTAGGGATAGACATTATCTCTTGGTCATTCTAGAAATGTGATCTTAATGTAAATTATATGCTAAAATGACTAGGAAATTAGAGTTTTAACATAAGATTTTGAACTTGCTTCTAAGGGATTAGAGTAAGTATGCTTTAACATGAATGTGAGTACGTGTGTATATATATATATATATATATATATATATATATATATATATATATATATATATATATATATATATATATATATATATTGTGTAGTAAACATAATCCTTTGTTTAATGTTCATACATCACACTAAAAAAATCATGAAATACGAATAAATTTCGGTGCCTAAATAATCAAATATTGATATAGCCAGTAAGTAAACTACGTTTGTCACAATCCTATGTCATTGATTTATAGTGGCTGATTTGTATCAGAAATCAATGATCAATTCAATGATAGAAGTGAGTGATTAATTTAGTAACTAAAACGAGTAACTGGTTTAGTAACAAAATATAATTTTATCAATTTTCCAATAGAATGTCATGCTGATACAAATGAGAACTTCAAATGTCCATGTAAGAGTATGATAAATTTAACCATTTGATCATTATCATAGTCTCATCATACTCAATTCTGTGACTTATGAGTTGCAAAACCACAAAAATCCTCCGTATCTTACAAAATGAATGTTCTTACAACGCAAAGTGATCAACACTCGTTTAAATAAAAATACCTGGAAATTATGAGGCACAACCAAGATCCATTTGTTTAATGAAATTGTACACTGATTCTCACATGAACTCGGAAATTAACGTTAACAACTTGAATGTCTTAGGTCACTGTGTTCTTATAATTTGAAATAATACATATTTTTCTAAATCAGATATTTGATTTTAAACCAGTTGAAGAAATACCTGGATGATAAGAAGAACAACTCAACTCAATTTGATTGATGAAATTGAAACATTGAGTCATGAAATCCCATTTGTTGAATGAAACTTTTATATGCTGAGGTGCTAACAGGGCTTACCCCAAATCCTTTTAAAGCAGGATTGGACAGTATGGTAGTTCCTGTGTCACTGGTTTGAATTGAAACCTGGATTTTTAACCTTATTTGAATTTTAGCTCTCTTGTTTAGCATCTCAGAACATCTTTGGTCATATATCACACACACATGATCTGATTCAATTGTCCAGGACCCAATATCTATGTACATTCCAACACTGTCCTTTTGACCCTCTCCATCACCATCACTTACGATGAGGTTAACTTCAAGTTTTTCAAACATCTCTGTCTCTTCACACTGACCAAGGATGAAGCAGAAAATAAAGCCCAATCTGTGGGAAAATGCATGAGAAGACAGATCAATGACTAAATAATCCTCTGTTGTCTTATTCTCCAACCACTCTAGGATACTGCTTCCTGGATACATGTAACCAGCTTGATAAAAACCATATTTATCATCATAGTCATTGTAATTTTCAAGATCATCATGATTTGGTGAAGATAGGTGGTGATTTGCAAACTTCATAACGTTGATTCGTGCATTCAACCCAATAGAAAGTAGAGAATGTTCATCCAAGTTCAAGCAATTCCAGAACAGAAGCCATTTTCTATTTTCCTTTAGTTGTTCAACTGTTGTTGAAGGAAACAACGCGGTCTTCAAAGATTCACAGTCTTTAGCATTTAGAGCTTTAAGTGAGAGGGGAAGCTTTGGTAAAGTCTGAATTGAAATGCAGCCACTGACATCTAGAGTTTCAAGGGATAGTGGAAGCTTCGGTAGACTCTCTAGTGATTGGCAAAATGATACATTTAGAGTTTTAAGGGATATGGGAAGTTCTGGTAAATTTTGAAGTGAAGAACAATGCTGGACATTTAGAGTTTGAAGGGACCAAGGAAGCTCTGGTAAAGTTTGAAGAGATTCACAAACTGTTGCTTCAAGAGTTTTAAGAGAAGAGGGAAGCTTAGGAAAAGTTTGAAGTGAAGTGCACAATTCTGTATCTAGAATTTCAAGGGACAAGGGAAACTCTTGTATAGTTTCAAGAGATTCACAACCTCTGATATCTAGAATTTCAATGGATTGGGGAAGGTGTGGTAGAAATTGAAGAGACTTACAACCATTAACATCTAGAATTTTAAGGGATGGGGGCAGCTCTGGAAGAGTTAGAAGAGATTCACATTCTGTGGCTTCTAGAATTTTCAATGAAAATGGAAGCTTTGGTAGACTTTGAAGAGCTTCACAACCTCGAACGTCTAGATTTTCAAGGGACAAGGGGAGTTCTGGTAGTGTTTGAAGAGACTCACAAGCTCTAAAATCTAATGATTTAAGGGTCATGGGAAGCTTTGGTAGAGTTTCAAGGGATTCACAACCTCGGACATCCAGATTTTGAAGTGAAAGAGGAAGCTCTGGTAGAGTTAGAAGAGAATCACAACATCTAACATCTAAAGTTTCAAGGGATAGGGGAAGCTTTGGTAGAGTTTGAAGAGATTTGCAGCCATTAGCATCTAAAGTTTTAAGTGATTGGGGAAGTTGTGGTAAAGTTTGAAGAGATTCACATTTTGTGCATTGTAGAGTTTTCAAAGATTGGGGAAACTCGGGTAAAATTTGAAGAGATTCACAACCTGTGACATCTAGAGTTTCAAGAGATAAGGGAAGGTTTTGTAGCTTTTGAAGAGATTCACATCCTCTCAAATCCAAAGTTTCCAGGGACAATGGGAGCTTTGGTATGGCTTGAAGAGATTCACAATCTCTGACATCTAGAGTTTCAAGCCTCAAGGGAAGATTTGGTAATGTTTGAAGAGATTTGCAACCATTGACATCCAGAGTTTTAAGGAATCGGGGAAGTCTTGGAAAATTTTGAAGAGCTTCACAATTTTTGACTTCCAGTGTTTCAAGGCATAATGGTAGCTCAGGTAGACATAGAAATGATTGACAACTTTTGACACTTAGGGTTTTGAGGGATTGTGGTAGCTCAGGTAGTGTTTGAAGTGAAGAGCAACATTGGGTGTTTAGTGTTATGAGGGAATGAGGAAGCTTAGGTAAGGTTTGAAGAGACTCACAGTCAGTGACTTGTAGTGTTTTAAGAGATGAAGGAAGATTTTTTGCATTCTTTAGTGAAATGCTTAATTTTGTATCTGGAGTTTCAATTGACAATGAAAGATCTGTTATTGCTTGAACAAATTCACATCCATTCATGACCTCTAAAGTCTCAAGGGATAGGGGAAGTTCTGGTAGAGTTTGAAGAAGTTCAAAGTCTTTGACATCTAGAGCTTTTGGGGACAATGGAAGCTCAGGTAAAGTTTGAAGAGATTCACAACCTCTGACATCTATAGTTTCTAAGGATATGGGAAGTTTTGGTAGAATTTGAAGAGATTCACAACCTCTGACATCTAAAGTTTCAAGGGATAGAGGTAGCTCAGGTAACATTTGAAGGGATACACAACCACTAACATCTAGAGATTTAAGGCCCATAGGAAGCTTTGGCAAAGTTTGAAGAGCTTCACAACCACTGACATCTAGATTTTCAAGGAACAAGGGAAACTCTGGTAAAGTTTGAAGAGATTTGCAACCACTGACATCTAGTGTTTTAAGGAACTGTGGAAACTTTGGTAGAGCTTGGAGAGATTCCAAACCTGTACAATCTAGACTTTCAAGGGATAGTGGAAGATTTAGAAGAGCTTGAAGATATTCACAATGTCTAACATCCATAATTTTAAGGTTCATGGGAAGCTGTGGTAAAGTTTGTAGAGATTTACAACCATTGACGTCTAAAGTTTCAAGTAATTGGGGAAGCTCTGGTAGAGTTTGAAGAGATTCACAGTTTGTGGCTTCTAGTGTTTCTAAGAATAGGGGGAGCTTTGGTAGAACTTGGAGAGATTCACATTTTGTTGCTTTGAGAATCTTGAGGGATGGAGGAAGCTTTGGTAGAGTTAGAAGTGAAGTGCAAAATTCTATGTCTAGAACTTGAAGGGATAGGGGGAGATTTGGTAGAGTTTGAAGAGAATTACAACCTCTAACATCTAAAGTTTCAAGGGACACAGGAAACTCTGGTAGAGTTTGAAGAGATTTGCAACTATTAACATCTAGAGTCTTTAGTAACAAGGGAAGATCTGATATATTTTGAAGCTTGCTGCAATAGCTCATATCTAAAATTCTAAGCTTGCTTTGATGTTTAAATGATGAGGGAAGTGCATTAACCATAGAGCAACACATGAGATCCAATACTTCAAGATTTGTGGCTTTTGATAAATCTGGTAGCTCCTTTAACATGCGAGAACTATTGAGGTCAAGTTCTCTTAAATTTACCAAATTCTGTGATAGAATTAAACAAAATGGAGTTACACACCAGCTGAGTAAATGTTATATTCAGTTTACTAAAAAAAATGATAACATTGAAATAAACATATTTACCTTCACACCATCCCAAAGTTTTTCTATGTTGGCTTGTTGCAATGACAATATTACAAGCTTTTCGGTAGAAAAATTTTCTGGCAAGGATTTTAGAGGATAACGATCCCAGTAAAGAAATTTTAGCTCAGTCACCAATAGTTGAAGTCCTTCAGCAAGAATATAATGTTGATGGAACAAATCATCATTGCAGTTCCCAGAAATTTCCAGAAATTGTAGTATGCTCATCTTGGCAAATATATGAGGGCTTAACTTTTGTTTCTTAATTGTTGACAATTGAATTCTTATGCTTCTTATGGCCTCATTTCCCTACCATCACGAAGAAAAATCAAACATCATTAAATGCCACAAAAGCATCATAACTTTTTCAACTTTTTAAAAGGGCACAAAAGCAATGTCTGAAGTGAAATATTAGTTTGAGTTTAACCTTATTATTTTTCAATGCTTCATAAACATCATCAGGATCCCACAATCGACTACGGTTTCCTTGTGTGCTAGACTCTCTACGAACAATCTCCCAAGCCATTTCTTGTACACTGTCATGCATAAAAACAAAACTCTCCTCACTTGACTTTGATTGAATAATCTCCAAAGCCATTTCATGTAAACTGTGATCCTTAGAAATTGTTATAAGAGCTCTATCTTCAAGCCTTTTCAAATCAACAGCCACTGAATTGTCGCTTTCTCCATCTTTCAACAATGATTTTAGAGAACCCACATTCACTGATTTTCGCAATCTAAGAAAGAAACATGCCAGATCTAAAAAAACTTGTTGCTCTTTACGATCTAGATCATTATAACTCCATTTTAGGACATCATAAACTTCTCTAAGAGGCATTTTCTTAAGCCTGTCTAATTCACTTTCCCATACTTCCCTTTCGTTTCCACGTAAACGACCAGCCAAAACTTTCACTACTAAAGGAACGCCTTGGGCATAATTCACCACCCTTTCAGAAAGCTCATTGTATTCCCTTTGATGATCTTTTTGGTTAAAAACATTCAAATTGAAAAGTTCGAGTGCTTCCTCGGAACTGAATTTTCTTAGCTGGTATTCCTCATCAAATTTGTTAGCCTTAAGCACTTGCCTGTTTCTGGTTGTTACAATTATTCTACTACCTGATCCAAAGTTATCAACAGATCCCAGTAATTTCTCTAGGTCTTCTAAATCATTCACATCATCAAGAACAATAAGAACTTTCATACCACCAATTCTCCTAACAACATCTTCGGGCAACGAATTTGGTGTGTCAATATCCACATCATATCCTAATAATTTAGAGAAAATACTTTTCTTCAAAGGAATTATTCCATGTTTGTTTGATTGATCTCTCTCATTGGCTAAAAAGTAAGAACCGTCATATTTAAACTTCAGTTTATTAAACACTTCTTCCACGAGAGTTGTTTTGCCCATACCTCCCGTGCCCCAAACTCCAATAAGTCGAGTGTCTTCTGGTTCTTTTCCTATCAGCGATTCAACAGTTGCAATTTTTTCGTCAATTCCAACCAATCTTTTCAGGTTAACTGAGGGTTTAGCCAACTTTTCCAGAACAACCTTCACTATTTCTTTAACCAGCTCAGCATCATCCCTATATCATGCATGCAAAGAAAGAATTAGTGTGTTCAGATCTATGAAAATTTGAGTCATCTATCTGTGTTGGACTCGTAGTTGATACTTCAAAATAAACGAGTCAATTTATCAGATACATGTTGAGATCCATGTATCGTATTTGTGCAGCGTATAACTTGAGATCAATACTGTTAATGCTTGATTACTAAATACATTCTGCTTAAAACAACTTAAAAATAATGCAGTTTAAGCAAAACACGATTTGATTATAAGCATATAGCTCTAACTACAAGAAAACATTGAAGATTTACATAAAAATGAAAACGAAAACTTACTGATATTTTGATGATGCAATTCCTGATATTATAGTAGATTTCTTCAAAGAATCTCTCCAGATTTGCACCCTGTTGGTCTGATATTTTCTCTGATGCTTAGCAAATGCATCTTGGTAACTCTTGGATGATTGATGTCGTACATCTGTGGGTTCCACTTTGTAGAAAACAGGGATCAAAATCTGTCCAAACTTATCTCTACATTGAAGTATTGTGACAAGTTCTTGTAAACACCAACGAGAAGAAGCATAGTGTTGTGAGAATATGATCAATGAAATGGAAGACCCTTTAATTGCTCGTACAAGTGATGACCATACTTCATCTCCTCTCTCAAGTTTAACATCTACGAAAGCATTTATTTTCTTCCTTTCAAAATCCATAACCAAATGGCTAAGAAACCCGTCGCGGATGTCCTCACCTCTAAAACTCACAAAAACATCATACTTTATTTGAGGAGTGCTGTTGTCTAACGAGAGTTCTTCCTCAACAGGTTTTTGTCTTTTAACTATCCTCAAGACAAAGTAAAACATCACACAAAGACATAAACAAGAGACAGAGAAAAACAGCATATTGAATTTAAAAACTCCAAAACAACTCAGACAAAATATGGAGTTGGATTGGAACAAGTGCACACTGGTTTTTTCTTTCTTCGTCCCAGATACTAAACAAAGTATGGTGTTGGCCAAATACAGTAATTGATATTGATGGAGTCAACCTTGGCTTGGTTCTTCTCTATGGCCAAAAATGAATAATTGAGGAGATAGATACTATGGTGGTCACCACATATTTTCAACAACATTAAAGACTGAACGTACAAATTGGTTGTGGCATGCATTAACTCTCATATATTCAACATTTCCCATTATTTTACCAATAATTCATATTCGTCTTAATTTTATTTATACATAGTCGAATATGATTTTAAGGACAAATTAAAAATTATCTATCCTAAATTATTTTAATATATTTTGATCTCTAAATATTAAAAATGAGAATGGATATAGTATTTTTAAAAAATTAATATTAATCTTATTAAACTTTTTAAATAGTGTTTGAGACAAATATTTAAGCTAAAACATGTCAAAATCATATAAACAATTTAACATACATTGAATATGTCAAAAAAAATTAAAATATTAAAAAAATTCTAATTTTATATTAAAATTTACGGACTAAAAACATTTAATTTTTTTTCTCTCTTCTTATAGTGTTTATTAAGATTTAAAATCTGTTTTTATCTTTTAACTTTTAGTAAAAATTAAAATTAATTATTTTTAGAAACGTTAACTTAATTTAGTCCCTTAACTTAAAAATTTTAAAAATATGTGAATTTAACATTTAAGACGTTAAATAATAAACTTTACCAGATTTGATTAAAATACCATTTTTGCACGTTTCTAAAACGATGAGATTAAATTAAATTAAAATTTGAAAAAAAAAACTAATTTCAATCTTAATTAACGTTAAAGGGCCTAATAAGATATCACCTCTCTCTAAATATATATATTAAATGTTAAGAGACCAGTTTTGATTTCGAAAATCATTTTTCTTATTTTTTTTACTGTCAAGTTAAAGAGTTAAACTGTTAAAAGAGAAGGGGGGACAGAAAATGATAGCTAGGTGGGACCAACTCAAATTGCGTGTTGGTTTGCTTTGTGTTAGGACAAGTTTTATTTTAGGTTGAATAGGCAAAGAATATTGAATTTTCAATGTTATTGCAAATTTGTGAATTAATTGCTCATTTGAAATTTCTGTAGACATTAGCAAAAATGTGTGGGTGAAGTTCAAGAAGAAAAGAGAGAAAAACATTTGATGAGACCATTATAAATAATCTCTCAAAAAATTGACTAAATTTACTAGAGAGAAATATATAAAAATTGTGGAACCATTTATAAAAAAAATGTTGAAATGATATATACGTATAGTCGTTTGATCTGTAAGACTGTAAGGTTGAGTACAAACATATTTTCTTTCATAAACAAAAATGGAAAAAAGCACCTTTGGAATAATACACATACACTTAATTGTTTTTTGTCTTTTACTTTTTTCCTATTTCCAGCAATTCAAACATCTGAAAATTTAATTTGAAGGTGAGGGTGATAGAAATTGTAAGTTCAATTCACCTCTAAGAAAACACTAATAATTAACATATTTGTGATAAAAAATAAATTGTGATTTTTATATTCTTATATATTTTTCTTATAAATTTTTGGTTAAATATGTTTTTGTCCTTCAACTTTCAGTGAAAATTGGAATTAGTTCCTCTTCGAAACTTTGGCCCAATGTTGACAAAGATTGATTAAAAGATTTTGATGATGATAAAGATGCTGAAGAAAACACTTGAAGATATTGAAGACAATATAGTTTATGTTTAAAGATTCTTATTGTAATATACTTAAACTTTTTCTACTTAGGTGCTTTTTTTAGTTAGGTGCAAAATTGTTAGAACAACAGTCAGCTCGCAACTCCTATGAGAGAAACTCATTTTTTTCACAAAAATCAGTATGGTAATCGATTACCAACTTATAATAATCCATTACCAACTCAAAAAATAAGATAATCGATTATCACTGACAGTTATAACTTGATTCTTGAAAAATGACTTGAAAGGTAATCGATTACCACTGGCAGTTATAAAAATATTTGTTCAAATTTGTACATGAGATAATCAATTACCATCTTGGGTAATCGATTAACACTGCAAAACTTTGTTTTCGAGTAACTGTTATTTTTTGTGCATCTTTCTCCTTTAAACTCTTTATTTATCTGCACTTGCATTTAAAGTAACTGTTATTTTAAGTTAATCATTTAAATTTTGAGATAAATTTTAAAACTTGTTAAGACTTATAAAAATCCAATTCACCCCCCTCTTGATTTTTTTACCATAGATTAAATATTCCGCTGCGCGATACCAACACCCAATTTAGTCCCCCAACTTCAAAATTGCATGAATTTAATTAGTTATTTTAACCAAATTTTGTTGAGTTTATTTGACACTTCAAATGTGTTTCATGATAGTTTCTTAGCTAATATTGAAGCAAAAAATGTGTTAAACGATGTAAACATCTCAGATGTTATTATGAAATGCAATTTGCTTGAAAGAACTAAATTCACGTAGTTATGAAGTTAAAAAGACTAAATTTAGCTAAAGTTTTATAAAAGACTAATTCGAATTTTTACTTGAATTTTCACTTGAAGGACCACGATCATGTTTAATCCTAAATTCTTTATTTCATCCAACATCTAGGGTAGATGACGCCGGTCACGGTCTTCATTCTCATTCTGGGATTTGCTGCAATTCTTGTTCTGCTCCCTTTTTTCTTGGCATTCTCATCCCTTCAAAAATGTTCTATCAACTTCACTTTCTCTGTTGCTTTCATCAATGCACCTATTACCCTTCACAAATATTAATTTCTAAACCATACCATCTAACGTTTATTTTGATAAGCAAAATATAATGACTTATATATTTCATCACTTCTAGCTCTAACATTTGAATGGTTCATAATCAAACTAGAACTCCGTGTACATTATAAAAAAGAATCAACAATCGTGGATGGTCTCAGAGCCACACACGTGGCACTCTCCTTATGTGGCTACTAATAGTCACAGTGAAGAGTGAGATGGAAAAAATTGCAAGTTGCAAGAGAATATTCTAATTTCTGTGTGTCTCTATCTTCCATGGCTATATAATAATGGATGAATTTCAGGGTTTGCACTTGCAAAATGGGTTCAGCATGGACCTGTGCATGCTCACTGTTCATGCAACAATGGTTTCATTTTGTTCATCTTCTTAAGCTCACACCAAGAACCAGAAAGTGGAGTGCAGCCAAGGGTGATTTGCCGGCACTAACTACTCAGTGTTAAGTGTTTGATTGATATATTTTCGGTTTTCCGGCAAGTTTCTCTTGGCTACATTCCGGTTTCTTCTTCTCCTGTGATGCTGTCGGAAGATATTCTTTATATATAAATCACTTGCATTGTTGCAGCAGCAGAATCATTCGTCTAAAACATATATACTTCTTTATGTTCATTTATATACATCTAACATCAACCATAATTCTCCTGAAAAAGAGAGAATAATATGCATTGTTTTCGATTTTTTTATATTTTTAAGTAGAGGTAAAATGTACATAAAGAAATAATTTGTTGGAAGAACCAAGGTAGAGTTTGGCCATATTGGATTCATTAAAAATGAAGTTAATCGTAAATATCTGTAAAAAGGAATGGAGGAAACTCTCATGTCCCAAAAACTGTGGGAAAACTTGTGGTAATAAGACTTTGTTCAACGAATGGAGTAGAATGATGCTCCAAATTAGTAGAGTTTTTTAATATAAAACTGAATTTTAAAATCTATTTATATACTATAAATTTTTTTTTTTACACAGTGACATATATATTTCTAAATAATAAGTAAAAGAAGGACATATCGGTTATTGTTTCTCTTACCTTAAAATAATCTGCGAGATCTATGTTTTCTATAAGCAAAAATAAGAGACATTCCATTAATTAGAAGGTAGAAGTGGTAGCATAGAACATAAAGCAGAGTTGAAAAAACATCATCCATACCCTCCCCTTTATCCCTAAGGACTATGAAGTATGACCACAAACCTAAAAATCATATCCCAACCAACATTGTGACAGTGTTGGCAATTACTTGCAAAATATATTCTTAGTATATACATGATGTATGGCTTGGAACATGTCCAGTTTTCTATTTTGTATAGTTTTTTTTTTATTTAATATTTTTTATTATGTTGATTTAATCATGTTAATATAATTTATCTTAAGTTAGTTAGATAACTACACTATTTTCTTTTCTTTTATTTAATGTTCAGTTAAATTATTATTAATTCAGCTTAAATTAATTTATTCATTTTTAATATTTCTTTAATTTGTTGTTGATTAATAGATGTTAATTTAATTTTAGTATTTATTTAAATGGTTAAATATGTTTTTAGTCCCTTAACTTTCAGTGAATTTTGGAATTAGTCCATTTCGAAATTTTGGACCAATTTAGTCCTTCATCTTTCGAAATATGTAGATTTAGTCATTTTAATCAAATTTTGTTAGGTTTATTTGATGTTCCGTACGCATTTCAGGATTGTATTTGAGTTGTTTATACTTTTTGACACATTTTTGCTTTAATATTAAATCAAATATTATTATGAAACGTGCTTGAAATGTCAAATAAACTTAACAAAATTTGATTAAAATGACTAAATTCACATATTTCGAAAGTTGAATGACTAAATTAGTCCAAAGTTTTGAAATAGATTAATTCTGAAATTTCCTGAAAATTAAGATAACAAAAACATATTTAACCCTTATTTAAATTATCATAAATTTACATATTCCTCCCATCTTCCGCTGCTACAGCTGAATTCTCAGAGATACATGAGTACCATATGTGAAGCTTCAATAATAAAGTCTCATATAAAGTCTCACCTTGAATCCACCACTCACTTGCTCCCTCTTATATTTCTCTCATCCTTCATGCTGTACTCTGCATAACTACATCTCTTTATACCTGTTAACATTTATACAATCAAAGCTAGAAGTATAAGTATAAATTAAAAATTCTTCATTAAAAACATATATGAGAAGACCAATATATTAAAAGAATGTCAATGTTTTTTTATAACATGATGATTCGGTTAATTTTATATATGATGAGAGCATTTCGGTAATTGATATTAATTTTACATTACACATTACAATCACATTTTCTTAGATGATTTTGTAATTTTGGATATGGGTAGTGATAAAGTGTCTGACGTGATTGGTGTTGATGTGTGATCATGGATTAACATGAGAATGAAGCTGTCAAACATGCCTTCATTTTAATTTGATTTTTGTTTAGGTGTTTGATAATCATGATGTTACAAATGTTGATTTAGCTGGGTGATCGAATCAAACAAGAAAAATTATAGAATGATGATGGATTCTCGATTTGAAAATTCCTTGTAACGAAAGTTTTTTTAATAAGACTTTCATACAAAAGTCTATTGTAACAAAATGATAAAGACGTTAACACCAATGAGTCATGAATGAATTCGTATAAATGACTTAAATACTATTTTCAAGAAAATAATAGGTTTATGGCATTCTACTTAAATATTGGTCGTCTTACTCACTTTTATATTTAAATACTAATATCTTATTCACTTTTGTATCCAATACGAGACTTCTAGCTTACCTTCAATTCCTAACAATATTCTTCTCAAGAGTATCAATTTCTCTACATTAGAACATATTTATCTTAAGCATGAATATCTTAGCGGTGACAATTCCTTGTAAGTTCGTTCTACAATAGAATAAATTTCTTTAAAATGGAAGACTTTCGATACAAAGAATTCATAAACCTTGATATTTTTCACTTTATAACATACTCATCCGAAACACATTACAATGAATCATCATTCTAATATCTTGTGAGGTTTTTTGAGTGGAGACACCAAGATATTTGATATCAATGAATCATAAACAAACTTATATAAAAGATCAATATATAATTTTCAACTTAAAATTATAAGACAATAAATTTATGAATTTTTATGTATATACTAATATCTTAATTACTTTTATATCAATGTGAAACTTTCAACTTTTCTTGAATTTCTAACCTTTTTTAGTAGAAGATAATATTTTATATCTTTTTTTTTTTTTTCTTTCGGAGAGCCCTACATACATCTTCCACTGATCGTCCTCTTGAAGAATTACAACATAAAAATAATTTGAGATAGGTTTGCCATCACGTACATCTAAATGTTCAAAGGACTATACAAAGGCGCTAACCATCCTCTACGTAGATAACGATTGTTGTGATCAAATTTTCTTAGAGACAAAACCACACTAAAATGATAAAAACTATGACTAGGTAAAACCTAGAGTAACCAAGACAAGCATATATGTATACTCATTATTAAAAATTTTCATATTATATCAGAATTTTTTTGTAAATTTGTTAAAAAAATTTGTAAAATAAAATTTATAGTATTTTTTCTAGAAATCTTGATTGACAGATAATTATTTTATGTAAAATTATAAAATTCGCAAGTATTTCTTACAAAATTTGTTGTAGAAAAGATTTTATACAAAAGATTTTACATACAAATTGATAGTAATTTTCTGCAATTTTTTTTTCATAACAAAATTTATAAATATACATTATAAAAAAAATTAAAACAAAATTGACAAAAAAAATATGATTTTTTTTTAATAGTTACTTCATTCCAAATATGATTTACCATCACAAAGATAATAAAAAAAAGTCTTAATTACTAAAATAATAAGACCCACAATAAACTATAGCATGGGACGAAAACTTCTCTTTGAAGTTGTTGACTCGAAGTAATATCACGAAAAAGTAACAACTTTGAAAAAAGACGTAACTTTTTTGAAAAAATTAAAATATTAAGGGAATGGAGTTCTTAAAGATGAAATGGCAAAAAAAAAAGTATTTTGATTTGACAGAGAAAAGGAGCCACGGATCCTTCACAGGCAAATGTCAATTCATCAAAATATACAGACTCTAAAATTTTCAGTATTAATCATTTTTTATGATTATTTTGTATAATTTTTTTGGCTTCGTGCTCATGATTTTGTATATCGATTAATATTCTCTTTGTTGGCCTATTAATTTATTTTACAATGCTACATATATTAACAAAATCCTAATCATTAAAAGTTGAAACCACTTTCTAAGAATATGCTGAATGCCACGTTTCTGGTCTCGTCTCCATGTCCAAGTCAAATGTCGGATCGATGGAGGTAAATTTAGAGTTCTTTTATTTACGTTTTTACTTAATATATATTAATTAATTTTATCAAAATGAATATGGGTGAAGCATTTAATTCCACCATACCCTTTTGTTCAAACTCTCTCTCCTCGACACACACATTAAGATTATATTCTATACCAATTTAATACATACAAAAGAAGAAAAAAAAAATCAATTTGCAGACATCTTTATTCTACATATTGTGACCAATAATTAAAAGGATTTATTCTCTATGTGTCAAGCTTTTATTGGTTGCACCATTGCATGCAAAACTTTCTCACGAAAAGTTAGCTAGAAAATCAATAGGAGAATATATAAAATATATAACAACTCCATTAGAATGATCATGCACTACCATTCTTCTCTATATAAGCATGCAAACAAGCTCTTATTTTTGTACAACAAAAACTTGAACATTATTAGTTCGTTCCCAGATATATGAACTTCCATACCCTAATCATCTCCCAAATTTGGTTTTGGAGTGTTTGCAAGAAGAGGCAGAGAGTTATTTGCAGCCAAGAATGACTTGCCGGAATGCATACATTAGATGTCAGCCTATAATGTTCTTTAGTTTCGGCAAGTTGTTTTTGGCTACATTTGTCTTTCTTCTTCTCTTGTGAACCTCTATAAACTTTGTTACAACACAACATTACTCATACTACCTGAAATTCTCATATTACATGAGATTTTTCTTGAAAATTTGTTAAAAAATTTGCAAGAAAAAGACATTTTTCTGTCATTTTTTCTAAAAATTTTAATTGACAGGTAATTCTTTCGTGGGTAATCATTTTCTACAATTTGCAAGTATTTCCTACACAATTTGTTACGAAAAATGTTTTATACAAAATATTTTGCAAGAAAATTAGTAGCAATTTCTTGCAATTTTTTTACAACAAAATTTGTAAGTATTTTCTACAAAAAGAATTTTCAAAACAAAATTAACAAGAAGTATGAATTTTTTTAGTAATGTCAACGATGTAAAAAAAAGGTAAACAAGTATACATAGTATTATAAATTACTTGTTACACTGATTTTATAATGTTTCTTGTTGCAAATGTATAAGAATTAAATGCTTTAGCTTTTGAATTTTGAATTTACCTATTTTATATTCTTTCTAATGTGCTAGACAATTTAATAGACAGGGTGGAAGGATCTGTTGATTCTACATGTATAGATTCTATGTCTACCACTCAAATGTTGAGAGAACATTTATTATATTCCTAGATGTGTAGAACAGCTCAATCATAATTTAGTAGGAACAATCATTTGAAATACTATTGCTCATATATATAATATTAGTTAAATATTAAATAATTATTAATAATTCAAAAATATTAATATTGATAACTTTTTAGTTAATCTTAGTTGATGTTATTTTTCAATCAAAATTTATCAAGAATTTTTTAATTGAAATTGATAAATATTTTTCCCAATTAATGTCTATCATTATTGTTTTTAATTGATATTAACTATGATTACTTAATTTAACGTCAATTGTAATTGTTTTTCTGATGTTGTTTATTAGAGTTCTTTTTTGTCAAATTCATAATCTGTGTAACATGGGCAAAAAACATTATTATTTTATGCTAGTTAGAAGTTTTTCTAGTAAGTATTAAAAAAAAGTTAACAAATTATTCACAGAGAATAATAATATCTATTAGACACAAAGGAATCTTCACAAACATCAGTCAAACAAAAATTGAAGTCCACATTCGTAAAAATAAATAAATAAATTGACATTGGTTAAGAAAATTCGACCAAACCGTCTAAAAAAAACAATAATATCCTATCAATTGAAATGAAAAGTTATTTCTGCTAATATCAATAAACATCCTAAATCCTAATCAACGTTAAAAAGTTATCATCTCAATAATGTCCGAATATTTTAAGTACATTGAATGCACATGAATGCATAAATACAAAGAATTTAAAATGTTTACTTTTAAGTAAAATTAAAAATTTTCTAATTTTAAAAGTAATCTTATTTCTTTGATAAAAATTTTAAATTTTAGTTTGTTTTAAAATTATTCTAAAGAACATATTTAAGAAAATTAAAATTTTCCATAAAAATAATTACCCTCTTAAATTCTTTTAAAATAAATAAATAAACAAGGTTTGTAAGCCATTCACGAAGGAAGTGTTTGAATAAATAGTTTAATTAAGTGTGTATATCTAACAACATAATCATAATAGTTTATAAATATAAATTAGCAAATTTTACTGCAAAACATATTAAAAGAAAGCTAATCAGTGACTGATATCATGAGTGGATAAAGAAGAAAAGGAACACAGTCATAAGATTCCATGGTGGATTTGATAGTTCATTATAAGGAATTTGGAGTGAATTAATAAAACATTATATATTTGGAGTAGAAATGTAGAATAATTGATGAATATAATAAAATAGAAGTTTGTAGAAAATGATCCCATTCGTGTCCTTATCATTGACGTTCATGTTTAGGAATTGATTGATAAGCAATGTTCAATCAATTTATAAATTTCAAAGTCAATTATGATTTGTTCTACATATAAGTAGTGGTCCTTGTTTGGAACTTATTCCATTTTTATATCTTCTCTCAACCTTTGAATATAAAGTGTATAGAATAATTTTCTTTTCTTTTTTCTTGCATAATGGGTAGAATATTTCCACCTTTTATGATACTTCAACTAAACTTTAAATGGAACCATGCAATGTTTTTGGCAACTTTTTACCTTTGTCAAGTGCATTATAAATATATGTTAAGGTTGAAAAGGAAGAGACAATTGATGCAAAACACTCATAAACAGATACCAATTTGTAATTCTAACAAATTACAATTACATTTATGACATTGGCAAATAATAAATTAATTTTGGTTTGATGCTAATGTAGAATGAAAATAGATAATATGGTTTTGATGGCAGACATATAGAACATGCAAATAAACATTTTGAATTTGGCATAATTTCTCTTCAAAAGAAAGCACCAATGAGATAATATAATAAATAAATGGACAATGATACTTTAACCCACTTTTAACCCATCATTTCTATCGCCATTAGATCATCACATCACATCACTAAAAAGAATAAAAAAGGATGATCTAATGGTGATTGAAGCAATGGGTTAAAAGTGAGTCAAAAAAATGAGTTAAAATATCATTTTCCTAAATAAATAGACTAAGTCTACCATTAAAAACTAATTTAAAACAAAAAATAATTACTCACTTATAATGATCGATTTGTATACTAATTTATAAAATTAAAAATTATTAGTTAATAAAATAGTGACTATTATAAAAAAAATATAATTGGAAACTAAACTAATCATTCATTAATTAGAGACTAATTTAAAAACTAATTTATTCGGTTGTCAAAATTTTGATAACTAATTTTTAGTGTTGATAACTAACTTTAGAAATTAATATAATTTTTGATTTAGAATAGTGACTATTTTAGTGACTATTTATGAGTTTTTTTAGTGATATTCAATATAAAATTATTAATGCATTTCACTTTTAATATATAAAAAAGCTATAGTTTTAGCATAAAAATAAAAAGTGAATATTTCTTGAATGTTAATTACATATTGTTATTAATTAATTTATAAATAAAACATGTGTAACTATTAAATATTAAAATATATATTTAATTTTTTTTAATTATTAATGAGTTTAAACAAAAATTATAGAAATTAAAATTTTTGTGTTTAAATTATAAGTTTTTATTATACTAAAAAGAAATATATAAATTAATTATTACTTTTAAGATAAAATAAATCTTTTTTACAATTTTTTATTTATTTTTAGTGCCTAAAAACGAAATTACGTACTGAACTTACTTATAAATGGATCTTTTTCTTAATTTACACTCAGCTTAACCTATTTTGTTTAGGTCGCACATGTAAACAATATTATTTAGTACCTAAGTGATAATATTATGGTAATAAGTGAAAAATTGTATCACTTAATTTGAGGCTATACTCCAAACAATGTTCTCTTTTGAATGGTTACACTGAATGGGGTATATTATGCTACAAAAATGCTTTCTAATCCTGTCCTTACAAAAAAAAAAGAACATATATAGATATATTCCTGTTAATTAAAGACATATTTTTTCCTTTTTCTCATTCACAAAATACTCTAATTACACACTCATTTATTGCATCCATAAGACAACATTTTTTTTTTCTCAATATAAAATTTATATTCAAACATAGAAATTCTGCAGAAGGCAATTTAGAAGCACAGAATTTTACATGTGAGAAGAAAGTAAATTGTTGTAAAAGTGTTGAAGGATAAGGATGTATCGAGAACATATAGAATATCTGGGAATTTGTGTTTAATTATTTTAGACATAGTTTAAGTTTTAAGTGTGAGTCAAAATTTTATATTAAATAAAATAGATAAAATTAAATATCATATAAAAATAAAAATTTATAACATTGTAATAAAATTTTGAGATAAAAATTGTGTCAAATACATCGTACATATAAGACTTATATGTCACATATAAACTCCAATCAAAAAGAATAGTTTTCATTATTTTATTAAAAAGATTATAATATATAATTCTTCAATCCATGTACAAAGCAAAACATACATAATTGAAAGGAGATTTGTTTCTAGTGAATTTGTCTTGGTTCTGAATTTGGTGACTAACCATTGCTTCCGTTCTATATACCAGAGATTTATGTATTGACTATTGTCTCACTTTTAAAAATTTATGTCACAAACATGTCCAAAGTTTTGGTTCTGCCATACTAAATATTTATCAGCATCTACTCACATTCTTAAAAATCACCTTATGTCTCTCTATATATTCTAAATTATAGTTTAGATCAAATTTAGAAACGAATGATAAATACGAGAAGGAAAAAATATGATAAATTTGAAACTTTTAGCTTTATATAGATAAAATTTGAAATTTCATAGTTTTAAATACTCAGAATACTCACAATTTTTTAATTTTTTTTTATTTTCTATTCAAATAACCTTGTTTATTCTAAAACATTTAACTTTATTTATAAAAAATTACTCTTTTAAAATTCTTCATCCAACCACACCAGTGAATCTCAAGAAAGAAGGGTGCGAAATTATATGGGTCATCCGCTATCATTTTTTGGAAGATATATATAAAATTAGTTTAAAAGATTTAAAAGATGAGTGAGAGAGGTTTTAGGTTGAATTCCCTTATTAATAAAATACTAACAATTAATATTTGTCAATAAAAAAATGTCAAGAAATTCATCTCCGCAATCTCTTTTTGATAATCTTCATGACTTTCAACCAATCAACTAAAATATAATTGACTTTCATTTTTTTTTCCGGATATTGACATAATTCAAATATGGTTGATAAATTTTTCAAAGTTGGATACTCAATCTTGAAATTGTATTTGATATGGAACCCATTTTATATAAGCTCTTTTAGTTTCATATCTTTGACTCATTGAATATTCTCATATTCTAACAAAAGCTAACAACTAACAATTGTTGGTAAAAAAAAAAATTCTCATATTTGAGGATTGTTTTTTTCTATATCACGTTCCAACAATTAATATGAAACTCCTTCACATGTGATTCTTTGAACCTAAAGAAAGAGAGTTTCTCTAATTGAACAATTTGATCATTAGTATCATGTTTCGTAATATGTGAAGGGTTGAATATATCTTGATTTCATCTTCACGATAAGTTTTCTTTTATCATTTCTAAAAAATGAATCTATTCTTTTATTTCTTTTATCAATATATCTTTTTCTTTTTTAACAAAGTTTAAGACTAAAAAAATAGTCATAATCTAATCACAAATTAGAAATTCATATATTTTGGTTGTATATTCATAAAAAAATAATATACAAAAACTTATAAGAGGTAAAATAAATTGGTAATTATTAAGCTAATATTTCATAAAAGAAAATAAAGTCATATTTTAATTAAAAATAATAATCTTTATTATATATTTTATGTTTTATTATTTATTATTATTAAATGTTGTATTTTATAAACAAATACAAAGATATCCGATTTAATTTTCCTCTATTGTCAGTATGTACTATTTATAATCTAAAAAGTTTCAAACATATAGTTTAAAAGAAAAATGGGACCTTAACGCTCCCCTCTCCTCTGATTCTTCGTCACTTAAATATATTAATGAAGTGTAATTCATAACTTTAATAATTAAGAAATAAATTTTATAAATCTCACTTAATTTTATAAAATTAACTAATAAATTGAAGTGATTTTATATCTAGTTTCATCAAGGGAAATGATACATTGACAGTTTTTTTTTTTTTTTGACAAATAATCATTTTTAGTAAAAAAACCTCTAAAATTTTATTATTTTATTATCTTAACTCTCATTAAAAAATAAAAAAGTTACTCTATTTGGTAACTTTGTGAACCAAATCTTTGTCAAAAAATTATTTTTCTTTCATCAAATATAGCCTGACAGTGTATCTGGTGTTGTATGTACGTGAAAGTAGTACTTAATATTAAGTGTCTACCCTAAGAAAAAGACTAAGCACACTATTCTTGAGAACAAATTCTGATCCACAGTGCCATAACGAAGCACTGTTAACCATTTCCCTCCTCATATATTCTATTCCCACAACTACACCATCATAACCAATTAAGAAACAGATTTAGGAAGAAAAAGAGGAAGTCAACTTTAGGTAGTGGTGCCAAATTCTTCAACAAACACGTAGCAAAATCTACAAAATCTGATTCCAAACATATATATTTTGACAATGGTTTTGGATAAGGCTTAAGGAGCAGCATGGGGCCAATAACTTCTTCTACCACCAACCCTTTCACCTTCTTTGCTTATATAAACCAAACATGAAACGATTGAGAAGAGCAAAGAATTGCTCAAAATGTCTTGCATGAAGAGGCAAAGAGAGTACATCTGAGCCAAGGATGACTTGCCGGCATCTGCTACAAAAGCAACTAGCAGAAGAGTGTTTTACTCTTTTGAAGATGTTGCCGGCGAGACAACTTGGCTCATTTTTGTTCTCTTTCTTCTCATATGAGACTAGAAAGAGCTTGAATACATGATGAACTTCATCATTTTCTTAAGAAAAAGTATGAATATGTAAGGCAAATCTAAAACCAAGACTCTGCATAATGCAGGTCCACACAACTAAAAATTTCTGCTCAACGACATTTTTTTAAGAAAAACACTTATTAACGGTCGTTATCATTACTTATATTGTTATGGTCGTGTGATGTTACTGTTTTTTTAATTGGAAAATATAAATATATATTTAAATAGTAATATTTAGGGTACTCTAACTCTTATACACAATTTATATGTATTGAAACACTCTTTCTGAAATATTTTATCCCTGCTAATATTTTATCAAGAGTTAATTTCTACATCTTATTGTTGTGTCTTCCTCTGTTCTCATCTTAATAACATGAGTCCTATTACAAATGTATGTGTATGTAAAAATTTCAAATAATTTGGATCAAATGTTTGATTGCCTATATCTGTCTTCAACAAAAAGATAGAAGCATCACAACACAACAATTAATTTAAAATGAATAGGATGTGATGGATTCATTGTGTACGTGCTTAGTCATAAGTCTCACTCCATAGTGCTATATTGTTAATCTAATAAAAGTCATTGATATCTTCACACCCCTACTCATATTTCAGCTAACTATTGGGAATCTTTAATTGTCACATAAGGGCAGACCTCCTTTCCATGATTTTGTGTTCTTCCTTTAAGATTGATTTGTTTTTGTTTCAGAATAATTTATCATATTTTTCACATGGTCAATCTTCTATTACAAATAATTTCCGTGCAAAAAAGATTCTCTAGACTATATCATCTGAGTTCTATTATACAAAATGTAATGTCCTATTGTATATATGTCTCATAATTATTTATACATAATTGTATGTATATGCATATTATTGCAAAGTTTTAATGCAATGCACACTGTGTTTTATTGTTATTATTATAAAGATTTAAACCAATAACAAGACAAATCTAAAGTTCTGATTTTATTGATGAAGTTTTTTTAAAGGGTTCAATAAGAAATATTGATTAAAAATAAGATTAATTTATAATATATATATATATATATATATATAGGTATAAATATTATCTTACAAGCTAATTTTCTGGAGTTGAATTAGATTTAAAGTTCACTTCTTTTTATAAGTGACATCAATTGTCTCGTGATAAAAACCAAATGAGTCGGATTATAATTAAATTGTGACTCTTGATCTGTTACGTTAAAAAGAGTGGGAACATATTATTTCATCCACTATAATGTTGAATTAGACGTGATAATATATAAAGGATTGACACCTAAGACATTCTGATTTACATGCAAATCTATAAAGAAATTTGCTTGAATTTGTGCTTTGGACTTTTTGACCTCCACAAAATACTGATATTCTATGGAATAAGTTTGCATTAACAGTGTACAGCATAAGGTACGTAATCTTTTGATGATGACTGTAATAACATTATTCATGCATGCAGGTTTAGGTACGAACTCCAACAAGGTCAACCCAGAAATCTCATTTGTCATTTTCTTGCACCATAAACCATAAATCACTCGATTACGATATTTTGAGACAGAGCAATATGCATAACAACATGAAAGAGACATTCGTTGGAAGAATGATAACGATAGTGGATTCCTCAAGTTTTCGTTTTCTAGAATCTTATACAGACAAGTTTTAATACATATTTAACTACATACGTTTATAATGCTCGATGTTTGTAATTTTTATTTATTTTATATCCTCAAAAATTTAAAATGTGGACATTTATGTAACAATAATGAAACTCTACTGAGACTGTAAATACGTTATTTAAAAAGATCACTCAACTTCTAACAAATTAGTAAGTGTGTCACCTGATAGATAAAAAACTAAAATCAAAACTTGTTAATATTATGTTGAATGAAAATCCATTTAGATCATAAATGTTAAATATAATGATAAGTAATATTTAAAATCACTCTACCATGATGTATGTACCAATCATAAGAAACTCGTTCAAACTATACCGTTTTCAACTCACAACTTATATGAGTAATTTTTTTAATTAAAAAGGGAATACATTGCACATTATAAAATATTTTATCTACACTCATTATGAATGATAATGCGTGCAACATCTCAATGACTTTTTTTCTTACTATCTAATTTGTGAAAAAAATTAAGAAGACATCTCCATGAGTATATAACTTAGTGAAATAAGAAGACATCTCCTCTCACTAGTTCATTAAATTTATTTTTTTTTGGATTCAATTAAACAAGGTCAATACTTCCATGATAAAAGTTCTTGTGACAATGATTATATAATTATTGTGTTTATATTTAGAACATATTATTTAAACTCTTCTTGAACAATTGTCTCATTCAAAATCAAACTTGTGAGATTGACTTTGATACCAAGTATTATATGAGCGCTACCACTAAGTCGAAAGTTAAAGCTAATAGTTAGGATGCAACTTTTTCACTTAAGATTGTAATAACCAAAGTGTCATGATTTGATTGTGTCTTGGCCCACTTACCCTCCACCACGAGACCATTAGTGCAGCTTACAACAATTTAATTATTATTGGATCACATGATGGTAATTTAAAAATATTTAAGTTAAATTATCATAATTTTAAAAATGTGGTATAAAGTATCCACATTTTAACAATGGTTGCCTATAACTATCAAAATTTTCTACCGTATTGCTTAAAACAAATAGGCGGCATTTTTTGTATGTTCTTTAAGTTTAAAGCAAATAAAACTCATTATATAACCAACAATAAAAACTGTGGTTTATTCTTATTTTGGGAAATGACTTTTCAATTGTTGTCATGTCAACGTTGCCTAATCTATAAGTATGAAGAAGATTGTGTACATTATAACTGAGAAGGATACAACACAACGAAGAGGCCACGATTTTATTGTTTGGCCCACATTTTCTACCAACAACATTTAAAAAAATGTTGCTTAAATAATCAAAGGTTTATAAAATTGGGCCTTAGTAGTTTTAAACCACAATTATATATTTGTGGCCTTTTTATTTTATATTTAGGCAACAATTTCATGCATGTGAACTAGTTCAATGTGTTCTATAGTAGAAGAAGACATAATATCGTTTACATCTCACAAATAAGGATAGTTTGATCGGTTTTATTATGGACTGAGCTAAGAATGAGTCTGCTAAACACAACTCATCTTTTGGTGAGTTAAAAATTTTGTAAAGTAATTCAACCTAGATAATTTGAAAAACAAATAAATTAAACATTCAAACTATTTAAATATTAATAATTATTTTTGTCTTTTTAAAGAAAAAAAATAATAAAAGATTGTTATTGATGAGTTATGAATCCATTTACCTTCTACCTATAACTCGTACAAGTTAAACCAAATAGTAAATGTGATTGTTACTTTTAAATATCTAAATACTAGATTTATAAATGGAGTGCACAGATTTGAGATCTTGAAGGGACATTTTGTGATTTAGTGGTTTGGAGTTATTGATTGAACGTTGTAGGTAATAAGTTCACATCAGCATCGATCCCCTGGTTACGGAAATAATCTCTTGATGATGACAGAACTATTATATGGAATAAGCTTCATCATATATAAATTCTTCCTCATCATGGGGCACCACATGTTTCTCTTTCGGTTCAGACATACTTATATGGTGTAAAGGAGGAAAATAATGGTATCTCTGCTTTCAGGATGCTCTATTATCTGCAAATCTGTTGCGTTCTTCATATACCCATAGTTATTAGATATATAAAACCTACAAACTTTAATCCACTAACTATTTAATATTGATTAAAAAATAATATAACTGTGAATTACTTTGTTTTTGTAACTAATATATAATGGTAAACTATTGAATCTTAGAAAACAAAATCCTAATAACAATTTTCTATTGTAGTACTGCATATGGATTAAGGGAAATAATGTTACATAAAAAAAAAAAAACTAGATGGCATATATTAATCCTTAAATTAATTTGTAATCCAGATATATTGTGTAGGATGACCAATTTTGATTCCAGACATTTTCAAAATTCTCATGTCTATTATCTCAAAGCTTTAAAGAGAGTAACTCTTTGAACGGTACGCCTTTTAAAAGTAAAATGGTGACGAAGTTCAACGCTCCAAAACAATAATATATCGAGAACATGGTGATTGTTCTTAGCAATGCTGCTGGACAGGCTTGGGTTGGATTGGAACATTGGTGCCGTCTATGAAGATGACAATTCTCTCTAAAGCGAAAAATATCTTGAGAACGCGATAGTTGTTCCTAACTATGCTGCTAGATGGATTTGGGTCGGATGGGAAAAATATATCTTCTGATTTTATTAAAATTATTACTAAGTATTTGAAGTTTTTTTTATCTTATCTTTCTAACTTTATATATTTGGATTCACTAACCGGTATTTCCATTAACTTAGGAACTTATATCGTTACGGTTTGTAAACAAAGTTTAACTATCCATGAAGTCAAAGCACATGTTTTTAAACCAGTGACTAAAAACAGCACAAACAAAAGTGATGAACATTAAAAGAAAAGAGTGAAAAAAAGTAGTAGCTGTTGCTAACAATTAACCTAGAAGGGATCGATATAGCATCATGACACGCTTCGAACGCGCTTCACCCTTTTGTGTGACACTTTGAACAAATTCTAGATGTGTGTTGACCCTTGACATATAGTTATCTCTTTTGGCAAGTGACAGAATCTATCTCCCAAGTTCTATTCCCATAACCCAAATCTTATCTCAACATTAATTCCATGCTAATCTTTCACATCAATGCATGCTCTACGTTATCTATAAATATGTAAACCAGCTATGGATTGCGGAAGCAAAATACCATAACAGATAGAAAAAAAGAAGTATTCTTGCAATTTTAATTAACTGTTCAAAGGTGATTTTCATGGAAGAGTGAATCGGTAAGTGTGAGCCAAGGATGACTTGCCGGTTGTGTAGTATCACTCGGTAAAATCTTCCTTGGCTCTTATTTGCTATTTTTCTTTTCATGTAAAGTCTTTGAACATTTGCAACAAAAGATTTGTATATATTACAAGTAAAGTTTTGTCAGGATAAGTTTAACAAGTCTCATATTAGATAAAAATGAGAAAGTAAAACATTATATAATAATGAAGATTCATAAATTTATTATCTTAGACTTTTGTACTAAAATAATGTCAATTTTTTTATATGTGAGTTAAGTTGATATTTCATTAGTGTTGTATTTCCTTTGTGATTCTTTCTCGAAAGACTCAACAAGTATTATACATAAGATAATAGAGAGGTGTGGTGTGTGCAATGCCCACACAATCCAACACCAAAAACTCCTACACTTTTTCATCTTTCACGTTTCAACTTTGTGGATCTTAGCGCACATAACCTAGCAGTAGATTACATTTTTTTGCCTATGATAGACCCAGATCCGAGTCTGTTAGCTTCCCAACCACCATTATCATTCCTCTACCAATAACATAATCTGTATCACATAATCGGTTTCCTATTGCAGAATAATTCTTCTTTCGTAGAGTTCCTTCTGTTCACTAAAAACTTGTACTTTCTGCTATTTCGACTAGAGCATCTCAGGCATGTCTTTGACCTCTCATTTCGTTATCATGATGTTTCACCAATGCATAGTGACTAGGATTAGGTTGTACTTAGTTGTGATCACTTGTTACACATGTTTCATGTGTAGATTTTTCTGTTAGTTCCACTCATAAATCGCTTTTCATCACTATTTTCTTATGATATTCAATTGTTTTTAAGTTGTTTCGCTACAAAAACAATCATCGACAGTTAAAATTTGTTGATAATCATCAAAATCTATCGATAAATTAAAATAACTAATAACTTATTGGCAATTATAAGTATGTTGATAAAATGTTTATCAATAAATTTTATCAAAAGATGAGAAAATTTATTTGTAATTACTAACAATAAAAATTTATCAGTAATTATCAATCAGTAATTATCCATTAGTAATTATAGATGACCAAAATTCATAAATTATTGTCTGTTGGAAGATATCCATCGATAATTATTAACAAATTTCAATCTTCAATAAAAATTCATTGATAAATATTGCAATTTGGTCTTTTTCTTCTTTCATCTTCTTTTTCCTCTTCTCTTCTTTGTATTCTTTTCTCTTCCTCCTTCACCAACATTGTATTTGTCATCACTAACATCATCGCGTTCATAGTCTTTGGTACCCCATCCTCCTCCTCCATCATTGCTACTTTCAACTCTACCATCACTTCTCATTGTCGTCTCCTTTTCTTCTCATCAATTTCCAATTAATTTATCACCATTACTTTGTCAGATTTTATAGAAAAGTTGATGTACATTTTACCAATACATTTTCAAAAATACTAAGGATTTAAAAAAAAATAATTACCGACAAATTAACCGATAAATTTAAAAAAATTGAATAATAATAAAATTTAAAAATAAATTACTCATGAATTTATCAACGAATTTTGAAGGAATTTAATTGTGACAAATTAATCAATGAATTTTCAATAAAAATCCATTAATTAATGGATTTTACGATATATTTTACAAAAATTTAATTACGAACAAATTTTATCATAATGTGGTTAAAACCCAAAATAAAAACTTTAATGTCTATTATACCAACACAAATATTTGTTAGTGTTATAAATTACAAAATTCTCCGCAAATTTATTACTTACATAAACATAAAAATATTATAAGGTGGGATCTATGATGTTTAGATGAATGCTATTGTAGAGGATTCTACCACTACAAGAATGTGGCATTTTGGCGTCGTCCCAAAAAGGACGCTACGAAGCCAAAACCGACACTAGTAGGAAGTTCGCGTCAGCCCAGTGACGGTGTGGTGCACCACGCCATTTTCTTGGATTCAAAGGCTATTTGCGTCGGTCAGGAGCGGACGAAGATTTGCGGCTTAATTCGCGTCGGCTTAATCGAAGAAAACACATCAGAATATAATAATCATTTTTTTATGCGTGGGCTAAGCCCACGCAAAATGGAAATAAAAAAAAAAGTTAAAAATAACTTTGAGTGTGTGTAGCGTGGGCTCAGCCGACACAAACTATTTAAATTAAATTGTTGGTGTCGGCTTAGCGAGGGCTTGGCCGACGCAAATTTCTATAAATTTCGAAAAGAAATATTGGTTTCGAGGCACATCCCAGAGACTGCATCCAGTTCAAAAACCTGCATTCAGACAACAATCCCAAAATCCATATCATTTTCAAGCATCTTAAAGGTTGCATCCAAGCACATCCAAGAATTTGCAAACAAAGTTAAGAATATTGTGACTTAAATGAGATCAAATTACAAGTTATACAAAGTCCATAAATCTAAGATCAAAATAAGACAAGTTTACTGACATTGCCATTACAACTACATTACAACCAACATTTTCCTCATTTTTTTACAATGCATATCACACTCTGTCAAGCCACATTACAGTCAACATTTTCCTCTTTTTTATACAATACAATGCATATTACATTCTATCAAAGTAAGACCAAGCATTCAAGTATCACATTTGGTCCAAAGCAAAAACTAATCAATAACGTAATCAACCCAAAGCAAAAACTAAATAATAAATTACTAATTACTCATCCATTTCATTGTTGTTTTTACTTCTATGATCGATCTAAATTACAATTTCCAATTTCCCTAAAATATATTGCTTAAATTACCTATAATTTAATCACTAAATTTATACACAAGTTTAATGACTTAATAATTAAGTTACCCAAAGGGACTAAAATGAATTGATATAGTATTTTATAATGTCTCAAATGCATTTCATGCTACATTTGAGTTGTTTATACTGTTTTACACGTTTTTGCTTCAATATTAGCTGGAAAACACATTTAACATATAGTTTTTTTTAGCATAGGTTAATGAAAACTATATCCATTTATTTTTAAAGATTGGAAACTGAAAAGTATACAAGTTTCTGACATGAATGAATTCAAATTTCACATTAAAATTCACGAAGTAACAACTATTTAACCCTAAAAAAAGCAATCAATATTTATTAAAAAAAATATTAGAACTTTTTTTGGAAAATATTAACCCACAAAACAAAATTTTTAAGTTTAATAGTCCATTATATATATGAAAAGTGTTAAAACTTTATGACATTCACATAAAACTAAGAAGAAAAATATGTTTAGGTCACTAAAGTATTACGTAAAATTAGAAATATTCCATGCTTGACGCTTGTATGCCATTTTTTTTTTATATTTTTAAAAGTATTGATTTTAGTTCCTAATTTTTTTAACAACGTCAAAATTTCTCGTACGTGACAAATTGTGTGTCATGTATTATATAATTTTTTTATAAAAGAATATATTAACATCGTCTAACCCACACATTTTATGATTAATTTAAAAATAAAAAATTAAGTAAAAAATCCAACATATGGAGGAGGAATAGTGAATAAGACGTTCAGAAGAAGAAAAGGTTCATCCAACCACAACCTTTCTACTACTACTATTATTATTATTATTATTATTATTATTATTATTATTATTATTATTAATAATAATAATATTTTAATAATATGTATTATTAATATATAATAATGTATTATTAACATTTAATTATATATAATATAATGTTATTTTTGAAGCTAATAATAGATATAATATTATTATTATTATTAATTATTATAATTAATATATAATAATAATATTGTTATTATTATTAATATTAATAATATTATTATTATATTATTAATATTATTATATTATTATATTATATATATCATATAATATTATTATTAACATAATATTAATAATAATAACATTATCATTATGTTTAATATTATTATTATATATTAATTATAATTATAAATAATGTTATCATTATGTATTATTAGTAATAATAATATAATTAAAATAATAACATGAAGGTTGTGGTTGGAGGGAAACCATTGTTTTTTTCTGCACTTCCATATTAGCAATTTTCATCTCCACAGGTCAAATTTTTGAAGTTTTTTATGTTTTTAAAATTAATTGTTACTTACGTTAATATTTTATTTATAAAAAAAATTAAATAACACAACATGACGTGTAGGAAAAACTTTTGTGTTATAAAAAAAATTAGATTCAAAACCAATATTATTAAAAATACAACCAAACGGTATATAAATTTTCATCTGAAACTATTTCTAATTTTTTTAAATCTTAAGGACCAGAAATATATTTTTCCTTGTCCAAAACATTAACTTAAACAAAAATCAACATGTATTTTATTATTTTAAAATAAAATTAGTTATTAGTATTATTATTTTTATGAAATATAAATAAGAGAAATATTATATTTTTATTTATTTAGCTCGATAATAATAGTTATTATTACGTATCTCTACGATAATTATAGAAAAGAAATAAAAGTTATGTGTTAAAAATATTGAGAAATATATTTATATACTTAATCAATAACATAAATAAAGTCTGATTTCTTAAATGTTCACTGTTGGAAGAAAAGATTCCTCCTGAAACTTGAAACACCAGTTATACACACTGAAGCATGAAAGAAGGATCCAACCATTTTGCTACACGCAGAAAAAACCATATTATATATCTAATCACGCCAATGATTCATAAACTCTCCTATTGGATCAGGAAAAGTAAAATTTTGTGTTGAAGCATCATAAAGAAAGATAAAAGAAGAGTGTAAAATTTGTACGTAACTTGAGTGGAGAGTTAGCAAGAAAAACACCTACACAATACAAGATACTGCAGAAGAGATTAGAACTGTTAATTAGGCACTGTGATTCTGTGAAACGCAATTTCAAAATCTTATCACACACTCTTATGATCCACATATTTGGGAGAAGTGATATCAAATTCTCATTGACAATGCCATAACACAAACATGGGTACTATGATTGCACTCTCTTATATTATTCTATTCCCACAACAACAGTACAAATGAGTCAATCAACAAACAGTTTTGAAAAATTAGTGTGGGCAAAGTCAACTTTGGCTTGTTCCTTGCCAATTCATTCACAAAGCTACAAGTAGCATCAAGAATAATGATTCTAGATAACAAAAACGATTTTGGACAAGGAAGAATTTCGGCCTTTGACATTCTCTTCTTATAAATGTAACAAGAGCATAGAGTGAGTTTGAAATATGTAAGTGTAGATAGAAGAGAGTGTGAGTGAAGTTTAATATTGTGTGCTCAAATGACTTGCATGAGGAGGTAGAGAGAGTACGATTTGAGCCAAGGATGACTTGCCGGCATATGGAAAAGCTTGATCTTTCCCAAAACATTGCCGGCGAGATATTCAGGTTCATTTTTACTCTCTCTACTCTCATACGAGTCTTTATAAAGAGCTTGATTTTCTTGTTGCATCATTTCAATTGTTTGTGGCTTGTTCAAATGTATATTATGTATGTATATCGGATCATTTAGGTGAGCCTTTCTGTTTTCTTTCTTCTTTTATAAGGAGAGGATATATGTACTTTCTCTTGCATATCACTATGAAGTGTATTTGTTCATATCTAGACGTCTTTGCTGAGTTTCTATTTTTCTTTTTTTCTGCTGAGCTTCTATTTTTATTTTTTCTGGATAAGCTCAATTACATCACAGAGAAAGACTAATTACAGCAATGCAGTACACTTTTACAAGAAACATCGGTACGATGATGGTTTTGGTGAGGGAAGTGAAGGTGGTCATGAAAATTTTTTTAGGATAGGCCATTTACTTTTGTGTCTATATATAACACACCTCATGTAATATTTTATACACGCTCAATAATATACAATTTTCTTCTTTCTATTTGTTTTCTATAAATTTATGTTAACATTGTCCCGCATAAAATAAACTCCTGCAAACTTATAATATTAACTTCAAAGTCCTTCACATACCTTGGTCATACTATAACACATGCTTTAGTTATGTTTCCAAATATTTTTATTCTTTCAAAATAATTTTTGTGTTGTATTCAAATCATCAAAATGAATTCTAATAACATCACAATTTAAATGACACTAACATTTAAAATTAAATTTATGTTTTCTTAGAATATAAAAATTATGAAGACGATAATGGAATGTTTATAAAAAAGTATAAAAATAATGTGAATATGAATATTATACAAGTATTATGTTATCATCAAATCTTAAATTCTATTCCAAGTCCATATCCTAATAATATCCTTAGGGTCACTAAAACTATACCATATATTGTGTCACTGTACTATGTACACTTGTCTTTTCATTATAGCTTATGATTATTAATCACTATAGTATATATAACTAATTGGTTTTGAAGCAAAGAAACTCCTTCATTACCGAAATATAGCATTAAGTAGATATATAACTACTTCCACACAAGTTATCAGAATCCATTGATAAGAGCCTCTCTATCTTCTCATTTGTATATCTAATATGTTTAATCAAAATTGTTATAAGGTTCCATGCAGTCAAAGTTAAAACAGCAAAACACTTTTTACCAATCTAACAACAAATACGATGGAATAGGTTTCAGATTATTCTAAAGTAATTTAAGAACTGAAGTTTTATATTAATTCAACTTTATAAAATTAAAATGGGGATTTTTATATTTATATATTATAAATTTGTCTGATTTTTAGTTGGTATAAAATTTTTAATTTCACATAAACCTTTATAAATAAAATAATATAGTAAATATTTTGACTCTTTGTTTTATTTGGTTTTAAAATCTAAATTAAATCTTTAAAATCATGTAATCAACTAATGTATTTAAATTAAATATCTATTTACAAAATCCCACTCTAAAGTAAATTATATTATATATATATATATATATATATATATATATATATATATATATATGTAGAAATTAAAAAAATAAATAGCTTCCGTCAATGATTTTACATCGGAAAAGATGGAAAAATGATTTTTTATTATTATATTTTGACAACTTTCTCTTATAACTTCAGGTGTCATTTTCTAAGTGGTTTTTCATTTTCTCATTTTTTTATTCTTAATATTCCAAAATCACTTAAAAAATCACACCTCCTGTTATAAAAAAAAGTTGTCAAAATTTAATAGTCAAAATAAAATAAATGGTTTATGAAAATTCTAAAGCAGATCAGAACATATCACAGTAATAGAGAATCTGCATGATGAACTTAGAGCATAATATAAGAGGGACATGATATATATATATATATATATATATATATATATATAT
>Ga0209589_1001097_pt1 | contig 42977 bp, 50 predicted proteins | sample CowpeawhiteBW_FD_187525 | JGI IMG/M metagenome (GOLD analysis project Ga0209589, IMG submission 187525) | Root nodule microbial communities of legume samples collected from California USA - Cow pea white BW (SPAdes) (version 2) | ecosystem: Host-associated > Plants > Roots > Nodule | place: USA...
TGATTTTTTTATTCAAATTGATATTTTTATTATATATTTTCAATAAAACCAAGTTTCTTTAAATTTGTTTCACATTAAATTTTACTTAAAATTGTTTTCAAATTTTAAATTTATTTATTTTTTATTGTTACATAAACTAGTTAATTTTTCTTAAATTATATAATTGTTATTTTTATACTAACTAAAATATTTGTATAGAAATTATTAAATTTTACACATTTTAAAAATATGCAATTATTTAAAATATAAATTCAAATCAAAAACAATATTAAAGTACAATGTAATAAAATATCAATATAATTTATGAATTTTTTTATTAACATTATTTTCTATTAACAACTTTAAAACAATTTTAAATAAAGTTTAACGTAAAATATAATTTAAAATAAACTTAATCTTGTTAAAAATATTTACTTGAAATATCAATTTTGATAGAAATATTTGTGCCTATTTATATAGAAATTAAATTTGGTTTCAATTTGGAGGTGACAAAATTGCATTATTTTTACAAAAATTGGGACTAAATTGAGACAAAAAATAAAATAGAGGGACCAAATTGAGAATGAGAAAATGACAACTCCCAAATAGTGACACGTGGCATTGTCACTGCCACATGGCACTATGTCCACTTGACACGTGGCAAAATTTTAATTTTTTTAAAAATTTTAAAAAAATTAAAAAAAATAAAAAAATAAAAAAATTCAAAAAATCCAGAAGCTGACACGTGGCACCCCATTTAACACCGTTACTTCACCCCTAACGGAAAGGACTTGATTGGGTCAAATTTCCCAAAATAGGGACCAGATTGAGATAAAAAATAATTGAGGGACCAAATTCAAATTTTGCTACGAAAATGGGGACTAAAAATATAATTTAACCTAATGTTTATTATCATTCATTGATTCTTTATGGTCCGTTTTCAAGCCAAAACCCAAAATAGCAAAAATAAAGTTTAATTTGGGTTCTACAAGGATTGAACCCATAACCTTACAAATGCCAAATCCATGCATAACCATCAAACCAATTCATGTTTCTTGCTAATGAATATAATTTAAGGATTATATCATTCCACAACAAGATCACATATTTATAAAAATATAATAACAAATAAATAACACATAATTGGCATACATAAGACTTAAACCCAAGTCCTCTCGCATAATAAAGTACTCTCAACCAATTAAGCTAGTACTTTTCCACGTCACCATCAACAACATGTAATGCCATAAAGGCTCTCACTTCCCGCATTTATTAATTAATTATTTATTTAATTAATTTAATTTTACGGGTCTTACACAACGAATCATCACAACTTCTAAGAATGCAATCATAAAAGAAGGCATCAAAGATCTTTACAATTGCCTAGAAACCAACCCAATGACCCTTCAACATAATCAAAGCTGCTACATTCACAATGTTCCACTCCATTGATCTGTCATAACAAACACAATTCACAATGTTCCACAAAAGAGTAGCAATTGCAAATGAAAATGTTGTGAGTTTTGGTCTCGTAATCTCGTAGATTGGCTTGTAATGCGTCATCCCATGTCAATAACATTGCTTGCATTTGTGTGCAAATAGGTTAGGAGGGAAGCAACATTGCAACAACATTTGAGGTTACAAAGAATGTTAACTAAAAATTTAATGGATAAAGTTTATGATGTATTGATACTTTGATTTGTGTCCTATATATGTGTCTGACATGTATTTATATCTATATCTGACATGTACCTAGTAGGTGGATTTACAAAAAGAATCATAAATACCATTAAGATTTAGAGTGAGATATTAAGCACCAATAACTTAAGAGAAGTATACAAAAACCAATTGCAAACTTAATGTCTTTATTTGAATTAGCATCTTAAGATATTTATCTATTTAGAGATGAAAATTACAAAATATTTGAGTGAAGGCTTTTAGGAGAGGGAAAAAAAAGGATAAAATGGAAAATGTTCAAATTTCATTTGATATATGGAAGGGTAAAAAAAGAAGGAAATTCTTACTTTAAAGTTAATGATTCATATAATGCATATCTCAAGGTAAAACCTCTAAGATTCAAATGACAGGTGATCAACTGTGTTTTAACCTTAAAGAACCTCTAACTACAAATGTAACTCAATTTTGACAATGTCAATATCATAGTTAGTAAAGTAGTTTTTCCCAATAAATCAATGCCTGCTTTAACAATTTCACCCCTAACTATATTGACTATAAAAAAGACCATTAGCAACCTAAACTCCCATAACCAACAAAAGATGGTTAATTGAATTTGGCATAATACTATATTGCAAAACATGAATGTATTTATTAATGAGAACAAACTATGTAGAAAGAGGGCAATAAGAGAATTAGATATTGTATTTGAGAAACTAAATGTTCTCAATCGAGTTGTAAGTATCTTGCCACCGATCCAAATGCAAATTATCAACATGCACTTCATGTGATTCTAAAAAATCTATAATAACTCCATTCTCCCTACAAATGCCAACGTGACCAAAGAAGGGAGCTAACCATGAGACCACCAATAATGGATTCCAAACCAAACAACATGCAAATTTTGCATTGGTTGGATCAATTTGATCTAAAGGCCACAACTCATGTTATGTTCTTTCTTCAATTTGTGAAAGTTCAATATCGTAACTTGTATTTAACTCCATAGTAAAAGTCTATAGCACAACAAACTAGTTCGTTGCACATCCCAATTTTGAATACAATGGAAAAAGATCAAGTGAAACAATCATTCCTTTGTTAGTTTGATATACTTAATCTGGTATCAACAAACCTTATGACACAAATACCTAAATTATAATTGAGTGTATGACTAACTACTATTGTTCAAATATCAAAGGTAGATACTCGAGGGAATCACGAATATATTTTAGGACCTGTAGCACGTAAAATGTAACATCCTGATCGGGTATTACTAATTTAAATAAAACAAAATAATAAATAGTAATAAATCGGCAATTTATAAAACCTCTTTCCCAAAAACGCAGGAAATTTAAATTTTTATTATACACACCAAAGTTCAAAATTTAAAATGACAATATTACTAGTTCCAAACTATAAACGTCATAATAGTCAAATTACATAAAATATTATAAAATGTTTTTCTATATATTCTCATGCTAGCCCCTCTCCGGCTTTATGCATCACTAATTCCACCTGAAACATCATCTGCTCTCATGTAACAAGTTACACGATCATCATTAAACACAGGCAGATAAGGTGAGCTCAAAATAATCAACATGCATAAACAATTATAACACCCTCACCCAAGCATATCAATTTCATTCCCAAATCCCCCTTCTGAGGACTTCACCCTCATGCACTAGAAATCATGGTCTTCCCCATGTTCATCGAGCTTTTTCACACCTTGATAAAGACTTTAGGATGGCACATGCTACCACGAGCCACCACCCGTGGTCCAACCCTCTATTAGCCATTACTCGTAGACCCACACACGTGGAAAATATTATGTTATGAACCACCATCTGTAACCACCCAATGGAGCGAACCAATATGAACCATCATCAATATTCTCACAAAAGATTCTTAAAGTCACCAGCCACAACCAGTGAGTGATAATCAAATGGAGCTAGCTGATATGAGTCACCACTCATATGCTTCCTTGGGATTCCCAATGTCACCAGCCACAACTCGTGAACACCACGTGTTTACAATACATTACGAGTCACCACTCGTAAATAGGCCTCAACACGTCTCAACCCCCAAGTCATCATCCAAAGTAGTAAAAACCGCACAAAGATCGCTAAAGAACTACCATTGCCCCCTTGCGTTATCGTCTAAAGCAGCCTAAGCGCCGCCAAGCAAATTATTTTTGTAGATTGCTTGGCGAGCACTACACATCGCTAGGCACCACACACTCTAGAGGTCCCCGTTTTGGCAGCTATTGTCTGACGAAACCATTCTCACCACTAGGCGCCACACGTTCCAATGGCCACTACCCACACCACTATCGCCTAGTAGAAACACCCTCACCGTTAGGCGCTACACAATCCAAGAACTCCCTGGTTTGTAGCTCTCGACTGAAGGTTTAGACCTCACTGGTAAGCGCTACACCAGTACAATGAATCTTAATGGTTTTTACATTCCTGGACAGACTCTAGCACATGTAAATCATCCCAAGCTCATAGTAAAAGGCCAATTTGCGAACCTATCAATCAATCTGACCCTAAATTCATCCTCTTATCCTTTACTATCATATTTAGATACATATGTATTCACCAACTTACTTATGCCATCCCTTACAATTAACTAAGAACAAACCATGCTCCTATAAACTGTCCAACAATCACATGTTTATTTACTCATACAAGTTCTATTACCCACATCGAACAGTACCAATAACACTCCTTTCCTCTTAACAATTTATTATGTTAACCTACCATTAACCTCACACTAAACTTTATAAGTCCACTTATTAATTTCACATTATACATCCTATATGATACATTCCAATACAAGCTCATATTCTACTTATATCACATGTCAATAATTATGATTCACCACCTTAGAATTTGCATTAACCTATTTACTCAAAGACCTTATCAATTCTAGTTTTAGCATAACCTCCCACCTATATTCCCATGAATTGGCTAGTCAAAAGCTCACTTGGTCCAGTTCATATTACTATTAATTTTAGTATTCAGAATAATCCAATAAACACAATCACAACACCACACACCAAAACATGTCCCTGCATTTTCACTAGCGTCGCTTGACGGTTAGAGCTGTCAAAATGGGTAACCTGGCCCAAACTGGCTCGACCCACCACGGGTTGATGATTTAGTGAGCCAACCCAACCTGGCTCACTTTTTAGTGAGCAAAAAAAATTTGAACCCGGCCTGGCCCACCACGGGTTGGCGGGTTAAACGAGTTAGCTCACGGGTTCACGGGTCAAAACTAAATTGTAATTCTAATTAAAATCTAAATAAACTTTAATACAATCCAAATACAAACCAAAATAAAAACAATACAAATTATTTATATGTCGGATAAAAAAACCTCACATGATCCTAATGTAAAGCTCAACTTAATAAAAAAAATAAAAAATACTTGTGTGACCCTTTTATCTGCGGGTTGGCTCACCAACCCGGCTCACCACGAGTTCAATCCGGGTGAGCCGGGTTCTAGATGAGCCGGTTCAAAAATCAACCCGTATTGAAATTTGTAAAAAAATTTCAACCCAACCCAGCTCGAACCCGTGATGAGTCGGGTTGGCTCGCGGGTTCTAACCCATTTCGACAGTTGTATTACGTTGCCTTATTGACCGTTAGGTGGTGCATCAATGTTCTTGCCCATAACCCAGTTTTCTACATTTAGAAAATTCCAGACTTCCCATAACACAACCCAACCCTCCAATTGAACCCTATCCATAATAATTTTTATTTCCAGTAATCATGCACATCCAAATTAATCCATAATTACCATAATTTTCACACAAATCATCTTATTCCCAATCCTTCACGAACCCTAACGATAACATCTCCCCCAATTCAATCAATTTCAATCACCACATCAACATTCAAACAATACATGTCCAAAACAAATCACCGTAAACATAAGACACCCAAGTTTTCACCAATTTTCCCAAAAACCCATAAAATAGAGAGAACTGACTAAACATGTGCCTGTCACCTGATGACCACTGTAACATCCTATCAGGATATTATTGATTTATAAATAAATAAAAGAAATAAATTAAAACCGCGCGCATTTAATAATACCTCATTTTCCCAAAACGCGGGAAAATTTAAAAACTTTATTAAACCATCGAATAAAGTCTATGAATACCAACACCATAACGTTATAAAATTACCCATCAGGGTTTACAACTGTTTTCAAAGGCAATAAAGAAAACATAAGCATTTCCCCAAGTCTAACCTCTCTCCGCGGCTAAGCGTCACCTGAGCCACCTGCTTCAACAGAATCTGCTCCCGTGTACCGCGTACACGATCATCGCCACACACACGCAAATAGGGTGAGCTTAACAATTAAATCACATATGTAAAGTTACAGAAATATAATCATATAAACACAAGCGACCATACATAACATAAATATCTCACATTGCCCTATTCTTTAATTCCTACCATCTGACCCCCAATCAGATTATTCGTGTTCTACAACGTCTAAGGATTACTTCAAGGTGACTTGCTGCCATACCTATCGGCCACAACCGATAGAGCACGTGCGGGAAAACATGTTACGGATCATACACCGCAACGCCAGGTAGAGTTCCCATATACGAACATAGTCCGTATCGTCCCAAGACTACCAAACTCGTCAGCCAACAACTGAGGAGGGCAATCCATCTGGACCCATCCGTACTGGCCACAACCAGCACACTCACACCGGCAACACTCGCCAACCCGAGCCACAACTCCAGGGTTCCTCGTGTCCATCCGCCATCCCGAGCCACAACTCAAGAGATGCTATTCCGAGCCACAACTCAAGGAATACCACGTGCTTAACCCCTATCCCGAGCCACAACTCAAGGGATACGTTCCGAGCCACAACTCAAGGAACACCAGCAATCTCACCCTTAAAGCATCACTAGACGCACTGTAGATCACAATTTCATAAATGAAATTCAAAGCTGCAGCAGTATAAATGGCCTGGCAAGGGACACGTGTCGCCAGGCGCTGCCAGCTCCCAGACCGCCTGGCGGGTGTCGCGTACCGCCAGGCGCTAAGCGCCTCAAAACACATGATCCTAATCGCCACCGCCTAGCGGTTAAGTCGCTACCGCCCGGCGCCAACGCTCCTGGACGTCACTGTTGTTGCTCCGTTCGCCTGGCAGAATCTCCCTCTCCGCCATGCGCCACTCACTCTAGAGCCACTTGTGTATTGGCTATCGCCTGGCGGTCTCAGCCCTGCCGCCAGGCGCCATATCAATATGTTGCACAGTACTATCTTTAGATTGCTCAACCAGAGTACACCATGACTCAATTCAGCCAACGTCACTACGTAATTTCCTTCTAATCCTCTTACACTCACTCCCAATAGCTAACCCATTACACAAATTCTACACTTTCATTTGGGTTTGCTACCGCTACTTATAAGAGAGTAATATGGTTTAACTCTATTATTTAACACATGAGACGTACCCTCAAGCATTTCCTACCCCTATTACCTCTGATTTATCCAGCTATGAATATAGTAGTACTAGGGCCAATATCTATCACCATTTCGATAACTACCTTTACTCTCAGGATCCAAAGCTAGCATTATCAATTAACTTTAAGTTCCTCCCATTCAGTCGTTATTACCCAACACAGAATTCTGATTTATCGAACCTCAGGTTCATTAGTGCGACATTAATTTTTATTCTATACAACCATTACACCTCCAGCAGTTTGCATCTTATCCTTCCGTTCTTTCCAAATCATATAATCTCCTCCTATACTCTCTCCTCACATCTTTCCTCTTCACCCTCCAACTTGCTTTCCAATACAGCCACTACCCTCACTGTTCCACGCGACCACTCACCCAAGTCTCACTGCCGCGGGATTTCTGGGCATTTCCCAGTCTCACAGCCCCTGCGTAATGATCCCCTTCAAATTTGAAGGCTCTCTTATCTCTTTCGCAACCCATTTTCTCCAAGAACCCGATGATAATGTTACTCTGCACTACATAGTCTAATTTCCAACAAACCAGTTACATTATAATTAACTTTTGTAAATCCTAATCCTACCAATCTGCTAATACCCTCACCATAACCATTTCATTACACTGTTTCATCAAATCAGACCATGCATTTCGCTGGATTACACAAACAATCAAGTTTAATCGTCCCTAGTACCACTCCTCCTCGAGTTCCTTGATCAATTCCCTCCAAAACCCCCAAAAACTTAGAAAAATCGAGCTCAACGGGCTCGTATCGCTTGGCGGGAATTCATCATTGCCAGGCAGTTCAACAGAACGCCCAGAAATTATAGTGACAAGTTTGCGTCGCCTGGCAGTACAGGGTTTCACCGCCAGGCGGTTCCTTCAGGAACCCAGAAAATCACACACACACATATGAGCCGCCTGGTGGCTATGTAGAGCCCGCCAGGCAGTTTCTAGAAATTTCCCAGAACCCAGAATTTTACCAGAACAGCAATGATGATACATCAAGACTAACATATTATTCGAGAAATAAGGTAATAACAAAGTCAAAAGCGGAGACCAGCTCCCCTAACCTGGTTATCCTTCGCTTAAGCTTGACAATTGTAAGGTTCCCCTTGTGATCACCCACCTTCCTTGCTTCCTCACTATTCAGCGACACAACCCTTCCCTCAAGTCTCACAACACTCAGATTTTTGTGCTCTCTCCCTAGTATGCTTCCCAACTTGTCAAACCTTACCCCTTAACCTAATTTTCCTTTTTAAAGTGTGCCTAAACTAAGTGTTTAATTACCCAAAACGAAAATGGCATTGAATAAGACATATTGTGCCATTCAACTCCCCCCTTACGGCTGCCTTTCCAGCCCCCTTTGGCTGCCAACTCCCTTAGGTTTCCTTTCCACCTTTCCATATTCAAGTCACATCCAAAATGCCAAAAAAAGATAAAATTAATGTAAGCAATCACCAAATCTATATCAAACCATTTAACCAATTCATAGTTCTTGCTAGAAATCATAATTCAATTATCATAATATACAAGAACATGTTTTCATACATTTAAATAATAAAACCATAACATCAAAAGTTAGCATACATAGGACTCGAACCCAAGTCCTCTTGCACAATCAAAGTACTCTCCACCACATGAGCTAGTACTTTTCCACGTTATACCAACCATAATTTAATGTCATAATTGTTTGCCCTCCTGCATTTATTAATTAATTAATTATTTAATTAATTAAATTCTACGGGTCTTACAACCACTCATTGTCGCCAAGCGGTTCTTAACAGAAACCTAGAAACTGGGTTATTTTCTCATAAGTTGCCTGGCGGGCGTTCAAAGTCGTCAGCCAGTTTCTCGAAAATTCCAGAAACTCAAAAGAATTCAACAACTTGGCAGAAACATAAGCACGCAGGTATCCATACATTACACACAATATATAATTATGAATTAAATTCACAAGGTGCAGCTCCGCTAACGTAGAATTCCAGCTCCAAAAGTGCTTTTAGAATCCTTCCTTGTCATAACTCTCCTCATTAATTAATTTAGGGATTCTTTCCCTCATATTCATTAAATAAGTATTTATTTATTTATTTAATTTTTCTCGGGTCTTACATAAAATAGCGCATCATCGTATATAAGATAAGCACACAACATAAAAACCAATCAATATCCTTGCACAAAATAAAAGTTTAAGATTATTATCAAATGTCATATTGGAAATAAGAAATTCTAAGTTAGAAAACTTTGTAACAGTAAAAATTTTACATCAGATGGTAACCCTAGACAATTAGAATAGTCATAAGTATTCATAAGGATAGAGTAACGTTGGCTAATCGTTTGTAACTATTAAGAAGTGGACCTAAAGCCTAACTCAACTTCACACAAAATTGGCTTGTAAGGTGAGGTTTGCACCTATTTATATATTATAGAATCGTTTTATCTCTAGTCGATGTGAGATCTCCAACACACACCCATTATGCTGAGGCATATACTTCCCAAGCGTGAGACTATACATTAATGGATGGTCCGATGGCGGTCCAATAGTAAGTAATAGGATAGGCCCAACAAACAAAAATTCTTGCTAGGATAGACTTTAACCCATGGCTCTAATATTATGTTAAGAAGTGGACTTTAATTCTAATTAGCTTGTAAGGCGGGGTTTGCACCCATTTATATATTATAAACTCATCTTATCTCTAGTCAAGCCTAGTCGTTTCAACCTAAAAGTCAAGCCAATCTAGCACAAGTTGAAAGTCGAGCTGATTCAATATTTATTGAAGGTCGAGATGAGTCTGCCTAAGTCAAAGGTTCAAAATAGTTGACCTCAGTTGAAAGTCGAGCCTAGTTGCCCTCGATCAAAGGTCAAGCCAAAGGTCGAGCTGAATCAGCCTTGGTTGATGGTCGAGCATAGTTGGCCCTGATCAAAGATCGAGACAAGTCAACCTAGGTCGAAGTTTGAGATGACTTTGCCCAAGCCGAAGGTTGAGTACAATTGGCCTACGCCAAAGGATCAAGCCAAGTTAACCCGCACCGAAGGGTTGAGCCAAGTCGACCTAAGCTCAAGTTTAGTCGAGTTGTCCTAAGCTCAAGTGGAGCCAAGTCAACATGAACCCAGGTCAAGTGAAGTCAATCCAGACTCAAGTTCACTCATGTCAAGTTTGGACGATGTTAAGGTGAAATAATCCACATCCAAGTTGAGCCGAGTGAATTAGATCTACGTTGACATGAGTCAACCTGGAGTCAGGTCGAGTTAAGTCAACCCCGAGCTATATCTAGTAGACTAAATAGTTAGGTATATTAAATCAATTCAATAAATTTAATCTAATTAGAAGAGTGGATTCAGTCTTGATTTAATTCAATTTAAATTAAGTATAAAAAATATAAATTTAGTTATTGTTCCTACAGAGAACAAATAAGATGAGTTAGACACCAGTATTACCTTACCCATGGTCTGCCATCTCCTCAGTAGGCCTCTTCCCGGTTGACATATGTCGCTTATGTCTACTTGGACTCGGGATGGGTTACTTGCAGAAGGGACTCTGAAGCTCAAGTCAACGAGATCTCTTAGAAAGTCAAATCTAGTGATTAAGGAAGTAATGAATGTGTACCTTTAATTCGTGGGGTCCATGTATATTTATAGATTATTAATTATGTCTGACCATTCCATGGGTTGGGCCCTGGTTTGGGCCATAGGTAGGCATGGGCCCTAGTCCAGGCCCTTAGTCTGATTATTGTGGGCTTACTAAATTTTAGGAGTGCTTCGATTTCGTCATATTTCTTAGAGTGGTCGGTGTAGACCGACTACCTTTTTAGCGGCTTATGCCGCTATTGTTCGCATGTCATCTTAGGCTAGCTATTCTCTTAGCGGCTTAGGCAGATTGCTCTTTTAGCAGTTTAGGCTGGTTAGGCTTAGGTTAACCTAGGCTGGCTACTTGATTCATTTTGCGTATAGATATGGTGATCGTTTATTATTATTATTTGTTTGGATCAACTAGGTGTGGTACACCAGTCCCCCAGCCTTTGCCGATATAAGTATGGCGGTGAAGGAGGATATGTGCTAATGTGCTAGTGAGGCCGGCTAGGTGTGGTACACCAGTCCCCCAGCCTTTAAGTGTGATGAATAATGTTAAGGCTAAAAGCGTTAAGGGATATGTGGCAGGTGAAGGGGTTTGTGGCAGGTGAAGGGGTGTCAAAAGTCTAATCTTAGAGAGGTTTTGCGCCATCATTTATATGCTTCATGAGTTTTGGTGTACCTTGTGACGATTGGAATGAGTTGTGACTTTTGGCGGGAAGGAGTTGTGACGTTTGAGATTCATGTCTATAAATGAAGATGTTGTTGGTAGTGCACCCATATTGTTTCATTTGCAAAAAATCTGGGATCAGCTACTTCGTGTGCATTAGAGTTGTCTGATATCTTTCTTACCTCCTCCGTCATCCTAAAAAGAATCAGGTATGTCTAGCAGTAGTGATAGGGTTTCGTTGTCGAGTTCGAGTAGTGAGAGGTCTAGAGGTAGCGGGAGTAGTTGAGCCGATAGTAGCGATAGGGAGGAAATAGGGAACGTAAGGAGGATCCCCATAGAGAGGGTAGTTGAGATTAGAGAAGATCCACCTGAGGAGTTGGCAAAAAGCAGTTGGCCGACAAAGGCCAGGTACGAATGGGTAGCAGCAAACGTGCGAACACAACAGTCATTGTTTCGGTGGTCGCGGTTGCTAAAATTGTGGTTGAACTGTACGCCAATTTTTGAGAAAGGTGCTCGAAGAGACATAGTGGTTCCGGAGAGGGTAACCGTTGTGGAATCTGTCTGCCATGGTCGAGAAGGAGCTGGCGAAGAGTTTTTCTATATGTACATGTGTCATTTCTCCTCACTGCACATTCGGCTACCATTTAATGAGTTCACCATGGGAGTGCTGCGGTTGTTGAATGTTGCTCCTACTCAGTTGCATCCGAATAGCTGGGCCTACTTGCAAGCGTTCCGGTTGCTGTGCATGGCGTTATATTTGCAGCCGTCTCCGTGAGCGTTCTTGTACTTTTTTGTTACGAGGCCGAAAAGTCCAATGACGTGGTTGTCGCTCATAAGTCGGTCTGGTTTCAATGGACTAGTTGCTTTCACCCAGTCCTTTAAACACTTCAAATATGGGTTCTTCAAGGTGGTGGTAAAGCAAGCTGGTAGGTCACATTTTTATACAGTTGATGGTAATACTAAGTTTTCGTTTTTTCTGGACCGGCAACCCTTGGAGGTATAAGGTGATTTCGAGGGAGGATTTGTCGGTGGCCGAGAAGGAGGTGGTGGATACCTTGATGCAGTTTAGCGATAAGATGCCCACTAAGGGCTTAGTTAGGGTGTATAATTTGGTTCACCGATTATAGATATTGAAGGTATCTTTCTATAATTTTGAGCATTATTTTATGTTCGAGCATTCTGATGGTTTGTGTGTTGTGTGTTGCAGGACATATGGCATAGATAGGCAAGAAGAACTTGACACTTTTCCAAACTCTACAAAAGGAGAAAGCGGCAAAGGCTAGAGTCGCTCATAAGTACTGAGGTTCCCAACCTGTAGGAATCATTGGTAGACGTGCATGTGCACGGTGGAACTAAGAGAAAGGCGGAGTTTCTGGCCAGACCTGGCAAAGGAAAAGACGTGAAGAAGGTGCAAGCCATCTTGATGGGGCCGGGATCATCAAGTGGAGGGAATAGACTGGAAGCTGGACTGATTGAGCTTCTAAAGACTATTGTGCGGAAGGACATCGAGATCAACATGCCAGAATCGCTGATAGACTCAATTGATAATATGGAGTCGAACGCTTTGGTGAAGGCTATGGTTGAATTCAGCAACAAGACGTTAATATTGAGCCGATGTGTGGGATCTTTGTATTAGAGAGAGCTGAAGGAGGGGAGCTGGACGAAGGTTGACGAACTTCAGGAGAAGGTGGACAAGCATGCAGAGGAAAAGGAAGCCTGGAAGAAGGAGAAGGAGGAGTGGGAAGAGGAAAGGAAAACGCTGGCTACATGGAAGGTGCGATGCCTGGACTCAGAAGAAAAGTTAAAGGGCCGAATTGCATATCTTGAGGCAGACTATGATGAGATAAAGGAAAAACATGTCGGGTTGGAGGTGGAAATGGAGGATCTAAAGAGTTGCATTATCCAAGAGCATATCAAAGAGTTTCAGAAGGGTGTGCAGCAAGCGGCCTTTTTCTATGAGAATGTTGATATTAATGACGCAAGGTTTGATGTAAATAAGGACGTGATTGATGGCATTCTTGTGGACGAGGCTGAATCTAGTCCCGAAGGGGATGGGGGAAGGGGGCGGAGAATGCCGACATGGGTGGTGATGGAGTGGTGACGAAGGGTGCCGAGCAGGAGAAGGCTTAGAATCGTTATTTTAATATTTCTAATTTGCTTAATGATTCTAAGTTTGTAATAATTCGTACACTACTTACTTTTGTGCTAATATGAATGTTTTGTGTATGTTACATCTTGTTTGTTTGATGTCGATTACTTGTGTGTTAATGGTTTTGTCTGCTTGTGAGTGGGTGTTTGATGTATGTAATGAACGCGATTATTTATTGAGGGTTTTCGACCCAGGCCGTCAAGTTAAGGGTGTGCAACCCAGGCTGCTTACTTGTGGTAAGGGTGGGGAACTTAAACGAATTAATCATCAAGTTAAGGGTGTTTGACCCAGGCCGCTTACTTGTGGTAAGGGTGGGGAACTTAAGCGAATTAATATTCAAGTTAAGGGTGTTCGACCCAGGCTGCTTACTTGTGGTAAGGTTGGGGAACTTAAACGAATTAACATCAAGTTAAGGGTGATAGACCCAAGCCACTTACTTGTGGTAAGGGTGGGGAACTTAAAAGTGTTCGAGAAGCGAAGTGAGGACTAGTCGTGAGGTTTGAGAACCCTTTGTTTATTCATGAAATCTGGGGTGCCTCTTTAAAACCTCCCCGGCCAAAACCCTCCTTAGGGAAAAAAGACCAGGTGAGGAAAAAGAGTACACCCAAGGTTACAAGTGTTTGGTGCGATACAATACATGTTTTTAACTAAAGTAAAACTTGAGAGGGACACATTCCATGTATTGGGTATTTCTTCCCCAGGCAATTGTTCCAGCCGATATGCTCCTCCTCGAATGTCTTCACGTATTCGGTATGGGCCGTCCCAATTTGTGGAGAACATGCCATCCTTCTTTCTTGCACTGCTGGCCATTCTCCAAACTAAGTCCCCTTTTGCGAACGATCTCGGGCATAGGTTTACGTTATACTTTTTGGCCGCTCTCTGTTTGGCAACTAAGTTGCGTATTTGAGCTTTTTCTCTTAACTCGGGTAGGAGGTCAAGGTGGGTGGTCATGTTTTGATGATTTTGGGTTGAATCATAGAGTTCTCGGCGTAGGGATGGTTCACCAATTTCAACGGGTATCATGGTGTCTACGCCGTATACTAGGCTGAATGGAAACTCGTTTGTTGCTGATTGAGGGGTACACCTGTAAGCCCATAGCACTTCTACTAGTTCTTCTGGCCATCGGCCTTTGGCATTGTCCAACCGCTTCTGTAGCTCCACTAGTATAACCTTGTTTGTTGCCTCGGCCTGTCCGTTGATTTGTGGGTGTTTAATAGAGCTGGTTAAGTGTTTGATGCCTAGATTGGTGTAGAATTTAGCAAGTTCTTTGTCTATAAACTATCGGCCATTTTCGGTGATGATTGTATGTGGGACACCATATCGGCATATAATATCCTTCAAAAAAAATTGTTGGACTTGCTGGGCTGTAATTGTGGCTAGTGGTTTGGCCTCTATCCATTTGGTAAAGTAGTCGACGGCTACTATCAAGAATTTTACCTGGCCTTTGCCGGGGGAGAAGGGGCCAAGGATGTCCATTCCCTATTTTGCGAACGGCCATGGGGATAGTATAGAATGAAGTTGTTCTTGTTTCTAGTGAATGAGGTTGCCATGTTTCTGGCATGGTTTTCATTTTTTGACGAATTCTTGACAGTCTTCTTCCATGGTCGGCCAGAAGTAACCGGCAAGAAGGATCCTGGTAGTCATGGTGCGTGCGCCAGAATGATAGCCGCATATGCCTTCGTGTAATTCTTTAATGATGTACTAGGCTTGTTTTGTAGTGACGCATTTGAGAAGTGGTTGGCCGTATTCGCGTTTGTACAGGTCGTCGCCTATCATCGTATACCTGGCGGCTTTAGTTATCCAAGTTTTGTCAGTGTTAGGTGGAAGGTTACCGGTTTGGAGGTACTGGATGTAAGGGGTTGTCCAGTTGTCGGCTTGGTTTTGGGTTAGGTTGTGGCAAGTATTTGTGATGGAAGGAGCAGACAGTGTTTGCTGCAATAGTGATCGGTGGCGACTTTTTACTTTGGTGCTGGCTAGTTTGGATAATATGTCGGCTTTGACGTTTTCGGATCTAGGAATGTGTTGGATGCAGACTTGTTCGAAGGTGGACTGGACGACTTTTCAGACTAGATGGTAATATTGTAAGAGGGTGGGGTCTTTGATCTGGAACTCATCGTTTAGATGGCCTATAGTAAGCTTGGAATCGATTTTGCATGTTAACGACTTGACGCCAACCTCGCGAGCTAGGGATAAGCCGGCGAGGATGGCTTTGTATTCAACTTGGTTGTTAGATGTCTTGAAGGCGAAGTGGAGGGAATTTTCGATGAGGATATCGTTGGGGCCTTCTAACACGATGCCAGCACCTGCCCCCTTTGGATTTGAAGAACTATCAACATAAAGTGTCCATTGGTCTTCTGTGGGTGTTTATTAGAGATCGTTGACAAAGTCTAGGAGGCATTAAGCTTTGATGGGACCGTGAGGTTCGTAACAAATGTTGAATTCGGATAACTCAACGGCCCAGGATGACATTCGTCCTGCCAGGTCTGGTTTCTGCAGTATCTTCTGAATTGGATAGTCGGTTTTGACGATGATGTTATGATTTTGGAAGTATGGGCATAGGCGGCGGGCTGCGTGTACCAGGGATAGGGTCAACTTTTCCACCATCTGGTATCTGGTTTCGGGGTCTTACAGGGTTCTGCTAACGAAGTAAACTGGATGTTGGGTGCCGCCTACATCTTGGACCAGCGCGGTGCTGACGGTGGGATCTGTAGCGGTGATATAGACTAGTAGTGGTTGATGAGTATCCGGTTTGTGGAGGATAGGTGGTGAGGTGAGGGTGATTTTTAGCTTTTGGAATATTTGTTCACAATCATCATTCCACGTGAACTTGGCGGATTTTTTGAACAGCTGTATGACGAGTTGGGTTTGTTCGGCTAGTTTGGGAAGGAAGCGGGAAATGACCGTAAGGCGGCCTATGAGGCGTTGTACTTCTTTGATGCTAGTTGGGCTTCGCATCTCGATGATGACGTTGCACTTTTCAGGGTTAGCCTCTATGTTGCGTTGGGTGAGTATGAATCCAAGGAACTTGCCACGATCGACACCGAAAACGTATTTATCGGGGTTGAGGCGGAGGTTGTATTGCCTTAATGCAGAGAAGACTGTCGATAAGTCCTGAGCGTGCTGGTGATGGCTAGGGAATTTGACAACCATGTTTTCAATGTACACTTCGACACATTTACCCATTAAGTGGCTGAAGACTTTATCCATCAGTCGTTGGTAGGTTGCTCCTGCGTTTTTAAGACCAAACGACATGACTTTGTAGAAGTAATTGGTGTCGTCTATCATGAAAGCAGTTTTGTTCATTTCGGATGCGGCCATGGGAATTTGGTTGTAACCGGAGTATGCGTCAAGAAAACTGAGGACCTTATTACCGGCGGCACCGTCGACGAGTCGGTCAATATTGGGTAATGGGTAGGCATCTCTAGGACAGGCTTTGTTGAGATCGGTATAATCAACACACATTCACCACTTGTCATTGGCTTTCTTGACCAAGACCACATTAGAGAGCCAAGTGGTATAGTGGGCTTCTTCGATAAACCCCGCGCTTAGTAGTTTATAAGCCTCGGCCTTGGCCGCTAGGTGTCGCTCCTCGCCAAGTTTGCGTTTTTTTTCTGGGAGACATATCGGGCCTCCTTGTAAATGGATAACTTGTGGGATGCCACTTGAGGGTCAACTCCAGGTAGGTCAGCAGCTGACCAAGCGAAGAGGTCCGAGTTGTCGACAATGGTGGGTGTTATGATGTCATGTTGTTCAGATTCGAGCCCAGTACCAAGTTTGATGGTGCAGCTATTAGGGGGCTCCAGGGGGGTGGTTTCTTCAACAGGTTCAAGGCGGACATCCCGGCCCACTCTGGGGTCTAGGTCGTCACCAGATAAAGCGATCTCAAAGTCGGGTGGTCGCTCTTTGTGATTAGTTTGCAAGATAGGGAGCTGTGGGCGTAGGCTGGCCATGTAGCACTCGCGTGCAAGGCGTTGATCGCCATATATGGTGAGGATGTCACCCGATGGGGAGGGAAACTTCATGGCCAGATGGGTTGTGGAAACAACAGCTCCCAGTGTGTTGAGTGAAGGGAGGCCGAGGAGGACGTTATAGGATGTAGGTGCGTCGACGATGAGGAAGCGGATAGGAATGGTCTTGGTTTGGGCTCCATCACGGAAGACGGTATGGAGGTCAATGTAGCCGCGGGTGGAAACTTTTTCCCCAGAAAAGCCATAAATTGTTTCATCATATGGTGTCTGGGAGTTGAAGTTTCTGGTATGTTGCCCAATAAAGGATGTCAACAGAACTGCCTTGGTCGACGAGGACCTTTTTGACTGCGTAATTTTCTATTTCAACGGTGATGACCATAGGGTCATCCTGCTGGTGATCGAGGCCGTGAAAGTTGTCGTCTGTAAAGGTTATGGGAGGCATGCGGCATCTGTGATGGTAATGGGTGATGTGGTTAATTGATTGGATATGGTGGAGGTGTCTCTTTCTAGCGGATGAGGTAGAGCCTCCACTAGCGAAACCACCGAAAATGGTGTTGATAGTGCCGCGTAAGGGAGGGTCAGCAAGGGTGACGTCGGTTCGAGCCGGTTGGGGGTCATGGTTTGCGGGTTGGTGTGGGTGTTTATCGTGGCAAGAGTCACGGGGAGGGCGTCGGTGGTCGGGACGAGGAGGATGATGGGATCGAGAGGAGTAGTCTTCTCTGCGGACAAAGCGGCGAAAGTGGCCAGCACGCACCAGTTCTTCAATTTTATCCTGGAGTGCTTTACAGTCCTCTGTAGTATGGCCATGGTTTCGGTGATAGCGGCAGTATTTAGTCATGTCTGTGTTGGGGGGAGTGGTCGTCTTACGTGGTGGTGGGATGAGGTCGGCCTGTAAAGCCTCATCAAGGAGACGGGATCTGGGAACATTTAGGGGAGCGTATCTGGTGAAGTGGGGTTGTCGGGGTTCTCATGGTCTCGGATCAGGACGGGGAGGTTGTGGGGTGGGGTTGGCGGTAGATGGTGCGTAATCATTGCAAAATTTTGTATTGAGGGTTTGCATTTCCTCCATACGGACGTAATCGGCGGCCTGCAACTTCAATTCATGCATCGAGCCAGGTGGGTGGAGGTAGACGTTGTTGGCGAAGAGGCCGGGTTGAAGAGTGAGGGCCATGCACTAGAGTATCATCTCTTGATTGAGGTGTGGGGTGCGAAGGGTAGCCTTGCTGAAGCGATCGATAAATGCCCAGAGCGTCTCGCCTTGTTCTTGCTTGACGCCGAGGAGTGATATGGTATTAGTTTGATACGGGCGGCTGCCAGCGAAGTGAGTGGTAAACATGTGTGAGAGGGTGTCGAAGCTATCGATAAAGTATGGTGGGAGGGTGGTGAACCATTCGAGGGCGGGGCCTTTGAGGGTGGTAGGAAAGGCTTTGCAAAAGACTACGTCGTGGAAAGTGTAGAGGGCGACGTGGGTGATGTAGACTTTGAGGTGTTCGTCGGGGTCGATTTCACTAGTGTAACGCTCCAGAGTGAAGGGTTCTCACTGGGTGGGGAGGGGGTGTTGGCGATGAAGTCGGTGAAAAGGTGACGACGTCTGAGTTGGTGGGATGGAAGCGGGTGAGGAGGTTTGGGATGGTGGACGAGGGTGGGAAAAGTGGAGGTGAAGTTATGAGGAGGGATGTGGGTAGTAGGGAGGTTGTGAGGGTTGTAGAGTGGGATATGAGTGGTATGTAGGGTGGTGGGCATGTTGTAGGGGACATGAGTGGTGGGGAGGGTGGCGGCGGGAGTGGGAGCCGCAGTGTGTCCGGGGAGAGTGGAGTGGAAGTGAGTAGGATGGGCTGAGAGGATGGGAGTTTTTGGGTGGTGGTGAAGGTGTGCGGGGTAGGATTGTACTCGCTTTCCTCTTCAGTAGGCTGGAAAGTCGGGGACCCTGCGGCCTTAGATGTTTCCTTGGCCTTTCCCTTTTGAGTGGGATCGGCTTCGATCTTTCACCTTAGGCGAGAATTTTCCTGTCGTAGTGCTTCCATCTCATCAGCATTGCGCTTCTTCAAGTCAGCCAGCTCCTGTTGCATCTTGGCTTGACCGTCTAGGATGGCGGCCATATCCGGAGTGATGTTAGCGGGTCCTGAGGGGCCAACTTCGACTTGCTTGTTAACTCCTGCTCTGTTGCGGGTAGAAACCATTCTTGGAGAAAGCGGGTGGTAAAGTACTGTCTCGTACCCCACGATGGGCACCAATTGTTCCTGCAGAGAACAAATAAGATGAGTTAGACACAAGTATTACCTTACCCATGGTCCGCCATCTCCTCAATAGGCCTCTTCCCGGTTGACATATGTCGCTTATGTCTGCTTGGATCCGGGAGGGGTTACCTGCAGAAGGGACTCTAAAGCTCAAGTCAGCGAGATCTCTCAGAAAGTCAAATCTAGTGATTAAGGAAGTAATGAATGCGTACCTTTAATTCGTGGGGTCCATGTATATTTATAGATTAGTAATTATGTCTGACCATTCCATGGGCTGGGCCCTGGTTTGGGCCATAGGTGGGCCTGGGCCCCAGTCTAGGCCCTTAGTCTAATTATTGTGGGCTTACTGAATTTTAGGAGTGCTTCGATTTCGTCATATTTCTTAGAGTGGTCGGTGTAGACCGACTACCCTTTTAGCGGTTTATGCCGCTATTGTTCGCATGTCGTCTTATTCTCTTAGCGGCTTAGGCAAATTGCTCTTTTAGCAGTTTAGGCCAGTTAGGCTTAGGTCGACCTAGGCCGACTACTTGATTCATTTTGCGTATAGATATGGTGATCGTTTATTTTTATTATTTGTTTGGATCAGCTAGGTGTGGTACAATTAATATAGTTAAAATATATTTAGACTACAAATTTAATCTTTTGTATCAGATCTAGACCTGATTTTAAAGACTAATCCAGGACCAGCCTTAATAATTAAATGATGTTTCATCATTGAAAATTGAATGTCTTTGAGCATAGTAATATCAAGGTTAAAATACCTTTTTGGTCCCAATATTCTCAAGTTTTGTCAAATAAGTCCTAATTTTTTTTATGCTCAAATAGGTCCTAATTTTCGTCAATTTTGTTCAATTTGGTCCTTTTTTGCTAACACCGTTTAAATCATTAACGACCATGAACAATGACTACCACGTGTCACTTCGTGGTTGTTTTAATTTTTTATTCTTTTTTAATATCCACGTGTCAATCCAGTCGCGTGTCACGTGTTAGAGTCAATGTTTTATATTCAATTTAGTCCCTATATTTGTTATTTTTGTTCAATATAATATAAAACATTGACTTTAACATGTGGCACGCTACTAGGTTAACACGTGGACATTAAAAGAATAAAAAAAATCACAAAGTGACACGTGACCGTCACTATTCATGGTCGTTAATGATTTAAACAGTGTTAGTAAAAAAAGAATCAAATTGAACAAAATTGACGAAAATTGAAACCTATTTGAGCAAAAAGCAAAATTAGAACTAATTTGATAAAACTTAACGAAAGTTAGGACAAAAAGATATTTTATTAGAGATTCCAATTCAAATGACATTCGTATGTTAAAATTAGTAAGAGAATAAAAGATAATTATAAACACACTGTTACTCATAATATATATTCTTTATCTTTTAGTTAGTTATGACCATATCAAATTCTTAAAATTCAATAATATATTAGAGATAAAAGTAAAAATGTAAAACTCTATCTTTTTAATGATGATGTTATTGATAATCATATATGTAAAATGACAAACCATGAAATTAAGTTTAATTTTTTTATAATAAAATAACTAAGTATTTAAATATAGGTATAATTACCGATTTGGTACCTCAATTTTTTGGTTAAGTTTAATTTGGTCCCCATACTTCTGGTTTGCTCAATTTACTACCGCAATTATATAAAAAGATTCAATTTGGTCATCTTCGTTAAGTTGGAGTTAACACTGTGTCCGTACATGACACGTGTCAAGCCATGAAATTTTTAATTAAAAAAATAATTTTTATTTAAAAAATTTAATTTTTTTTTCAAAAAATTTAAAACTGTCATGTGTCAGTTTACCATCGTGCCATGTGGCAGGTTACCATCATGACACGTTGTAAGACCCGCGGAATTTAATTAATTAAATAAATAAATAATTAATAAAAGCAAGTGGGAAGAGCATTTATGACATTAAATTCTGATTGGTATGATGTGGAAAAGTACTAGCTCAAATGGTTGAGAGTACTTTAATTATGTGAGAGGACTTGGGTTCAAGTCCTAAGTATAGCAATTATGTGTTATTCAATTATCATTGTTTTAATAATTTGATTGTGCATGTCAATTAAGAATATAATATTTGAATTTTATTAGTTGGCATGAAATATGAAGTGGTTGAATGGTTGGGCATTAATTTGGCAATTTCATGGTTGTGGGTTCAAGTCTTGGGGAACTTAAATTAAACTTTATTTTTGCTAAAATGAGTTTTCGGCTTGAATATGAAAGGTTGGAGAAAACCCTAGTGTAGTGGACAGCCAAGGGTGGTTGGAAAAGCATACCATAAGTAATCATGAATAGAAATTATGTGCCTTTTTATGATATTTTCGTTTTAGTGTAATTAAGGGTAATTAACACACCATTAATTGGATTTTGAGAGAGAAGGAGAGAGTTTAGTGGTTCATTTTCGTTTTGCACATGGAGAGAGTGAGTTCAGAATGTTTGGTGCTGTGTGAGGAAGCATAAGAGCCAATTGGTGAAAGTGCTAGACTTTTGTTGCCTTAAAGAAGAACTTTGGATTTCTCAAGGAAAATAGCAAGGAAATCAGGTTAAGGGAGCTGGACTCCAATTTCTTTATTTGTTCACATAAGTACATGAAAAGCATGACAATTTGAATGTATGATTACTGTTTTATCTGTGATTTTCTGATTTCTAGAAATTTTCCATAAACCGCCTGGCGGGCTTTACATAGCCACCAGGCAGCTCATACCATTTCGTGCATTTTTGGGTTCCTGGAGGAGGAACTGCCTGGCGGCACAGTCCCAGCCGCCAGGCGACACATAGCATTTCAGTCACTTTTTATGGGTTGTATGCAGCGCCTGGCAGTAGAGAGCAGACCACCAGGCGACGCGAGCAAAATGGCTCGAAATTGATGTTTTCTATGATCTGGGTTGTTATTTATCGGGGGGAAAACTAAGTTTAATCGGTAAAGGGTGTTTTAATGTCAAATGGTGATTTATTTAACATCATAGGGCGGGTGATTGAATGAAACAGTGAAGTAAGACTTTTATGGTTGGAAAATCGGGAATTTGTGGTTTAAGGAAGGTTCGTGGGGTAATTGTGATGGGAAAAAAGTTAATAACGTGAAGGAATGTGAGTCTTTATGATTATGAGTAATTTGAAGTGAGAACGGGATGAAAATCTCTAAGACGCGAGGGTGAGAGTCGCAAGGGTTCTTGAAGACGGTAGAAAAATTCTAGAAAACTCCAGAAGGGTATGCACCGCCTGGCGGCATGCAATCAACCGCCAGGCGCTAGCTCAGTTTAAATAACCTGCGTGGCTGGAAGGTGTCTAGGAGAATCTGGGTCTGAGGAAATTAAGGTAATACAAATTATTATTAAGAAATGTAATTAAACTGAGACCTAGGGGGATTGATGTGTGAGTTATACTAGGAAGAATTGGAATAGTTTAATAGTGCTGAAGGAAATTGATAATAATTGGTCTATGGTAGAGGTCTGGATTAGTACCGTAAATTGGTATAAGTTGTATGACTATATTTAGCCAGTGAAGGATGTTCTTGATGTATATGGGACTAATTTCCATTAGACAAACCTTGGATGTGTTAATAATAAGTAAGGAAAAAATGGTGTGGTACTATTTTGGAGAAATTATTAGGGATCATGTTGTTAACAGTAAGTGTAATTACTTTGGGTTGTAGCAGCAGGAAGAAGTGGTAGTAAGAGTAAGTAGTTTTGTATCTTGGGTCTACGGTGAAGCATATTACTTGTTGTTAGTTAACTTGGAGGGTGTGCAAGATCTAGAGGGTGAAATCTGGTATTGAGTTAATTTCTGATATTTAGAGTAGGAAACTGGATAGTAATTTAGCCACTGGGAAAGTGATTATACTAGATTAGTGGAAGGCATCTAGAGTTTAGATGATGGTATTGAAGAGTCAAATTTGTGCAGGAATACTCAAAAACCAGAAATGTGCCAGTTCTGATACAACGCCTGGCGGTGGTTACAGACCGCCAGGCGATTGCGACAACGTCAGTGAGATCTGGACGAATTCCGCCTGGCGGTGAAAAGGGTATCGCCAGGCGGTTACGGTGGAAACAGTGCGTTCGTATAGGGGATGCACCTGACAGTGTGAATTGTTCCGCCAGGCGGTATTTACAATTATTGGAAATTTTGAGACGCTTGGCGCCTGGCGGTAAGTGTCCCCCACCAAGCAGTCTAGAAGTGGGCAACGCCTGGCAGTACGTGTCCCCCACCAGGTGATTTTACTGTTTCAACTTTGGGTTGTTGGTTCTGCAGGCGTGATCTACAAGGCTTTTAATGATGCTTCAAAGGTGGGTTTGTTGGTGTTCCTTGAGTTGAGCTCGGAACATATCCCTTGAGTTGAGCTTGGGATAGGGGTTAAACACGTAGCATTCCTCGAGTTGAGCTCGGAATGGCATCCCTCGAGTTGAGCTCGGGATGGCGAATGAACACGAGGAACCCTTGAGTTGAGCTCGGGTTGGCGAGTGTTGCCGGTGCAAGTGTGTTGGTTGTGGCCAGTACGGATAGGTCCAGATAGATTGCCCTCCTCAGTAAATAGCTAACGAGTTTGGTAGTCTTGGGACATTACGAACTATGTTCGTATTTGGGAACTCCGCCTGGCGTTACGGTGTATGATCCGTAGCAATGGTTTCCCGCACGTGCTCTGTCGGTTGTGGCCGATAGGTTTGGCAGCAAATTACCTTGAGGTAATCACTAAAAGAGGTAGAACACGAATGATCTGGTTGTGGCCAGGTGGTACAGAATAGAGTGAGAGACTTTATTTTGGGTCTTTGTATGAAATATATATGTGACTACCTATATGTATATCATTATGATTGTATGTTGATTTGATTAAGCTCACCCTATCTACTTGTGTTTGGCGATGATCGTGTGCGCGGTACACGTGAGCAGAGGATGTTGATGCTTAAACTCGGAGCGGGGATAGCATGGGAGTCTTTTTACTTTTTATGTTTTGGAAATAAAATTGTAAACTCTCATGAGACATTTTGGTTATTATTTCAGCTTTATAAACTTTGGTTTTGGAATTTTATTTGGCAGTAATAAAGTTTTAAATTTCCCGTGTTTTTGGGAAATGAGGAATTATAATAAATACGACTCGTTATTTATTCGATTTTATTTTATTTTATTAATTCCGTAATATCTTGCCGGAATGTTACACACGTGACAGTGGTAATAGTTGTTTTCAATTTAGTCCTTTATTTAAAATTTGGTTCAATTTAGTATCCCAATTTTTTAAAATGATCCAATTTCGTCCTTTCCAATTTGAGACCAAATTAGTAAATTTGTTTAATTATAACTTATATATACGTATTAAAATAATTGTTTTGAATTTATACATCAAATCACTACACCTAAATATTCAAATTATTTTATTTTTTACAAATGTAGAAAATTTCATATGTCAAAAATGTAAAAAATAAAATAATTTAAGTATTTAGGTGAAATGATTTGATATATATATTAGAAAAAGTTATTGAAACATGTATATATAAGTTGTAATTAAGCTTATTTACTAATTTGGTCTCAAATTGGAGAGCACGAAATTGGATCATTTTAAAAAATTAGGGTACTAAATTGAACCAAAAATTTAAATAGAGGACTAAATTGAAAAGAACTACTACAATTGCCAAATGTCATGATTGTAAGCTACCACATGGCACGACGGTAAATGTAACACCCCATTTAAATAATAACTTTAATTTAAATGAAATGTCACACCGATAGAAATTTAGAGACAAGTCCTGGAGTATAAACATTACTCCTTACAATATCCAAAAATGCTAGGAGAACTAAGGGACACCATGATGCTAGATACAACCAAGAATTCAAGGACTTAACGAAAATTAATAGAATACTAAAGAGCAAAGCACACATGGGCCATAGTCCTAAAGAAAAGCCCAAAAGCATAAGTCAATCCAAAGGCTAAGCAGCGAAACCATCACCTCCCTGTTGACCACGAGTGTTCCTCGGATCTGCTCACATCAACAAGTTGATGATCATCACAAAAGAGAGTACCACACAGCAGAACACACAACAATAACACAAGGGTAAGCTAGAGCCAAAAGTGGTTTTATCATGTAATCAGATATACTTTCTTAGTCAATTATGCATACATAACCCAAGCATGTTCCAAAACAATACACTAAGACTCGACTCGACTCATCCAGATACATATAACCTGGTCGAATTCAGCGAATGCTTGCACTTGTGGTGGATACCTCTGCTCACCCCCGAGCTATGTGTTACAAGTGTTATAATGAATCAATTCCCTCACACACAAGGTTAGCCCTTAATGAGTTCAAAGCCTCCTACTACTCTCACCACAAGAGTCAGTCCGCTCTAAGCGAGACTAACTGACTCCTTAGAGTGTCAGGATGCAATCCTTACCTTGAATCCTTATCAAGTTATATAGATGGGGCACCACCATGGACACCCACTAACAGGGGCCATGGAATTATGTCCCGACCACTGAAGCACAACCCTGAAATCCCACCTAGAGATTTCAAGGAATTACGCACTAACCACAGACCGTTCATATTCAATCAATCAAGTAATATTTACCATACATAATATCTCATGCCAACCTTTACAACCCATTCTCATTCATAACCAAATGTTGAATCCATACCAACTCATCTTTCCCAAGCAGTGAATATGTATTTGTATTTCATATCAATACCATGTCTCTTTGATACCAACCATCTCATTTAAATCACATGCCAAGTTCATACCAAACCCATCATCCACAATCCATGAATCACATCACTCATGCATAATCATTTATCATATGTTTTTAATATAACAATTAGATTCAAGCCAGTAATAACCATTCAAGATCAGAGAAACAACCAAACTACAACGATCTTGCGATAAAAACTGCTCTCACTAAAGAGCTCTGATTCAAGATCGGACCAGTCAAAGTCAAAATCTATGTGTTAAGGATCCGCTGTTAAAATATCAATTCGATCCAACGGTTAACGAAGTAGTAACTTTCATTTTACGAAAAGTGTGTAGTGCTATCAACAACACAAATTCAGTGACCTTGCGATAAAAATTGCTCTCACTACAGCGCTCCGATTAAATATCCGACTAGTGAAAGTCAAGAATTATGTGTTAAGGATCAGCTGTTATAATATCAGTTCGATCAAACGGTTAACGAAGTAGTAACTTTCATTTTACGAAAAGTATGTAGTGTTGTCAACAACACAAATTCAGTGACCTTGCGATAAAAACTGCTCTCACTACAGAGCTCCGATTAACGATCCGACCGTTGAAAGTCAAGAATTATGTGTTAAGGATCAGCTTTTAAAATATCAACACGATCCAATAGTTAACGTAGTAGAAATCTTCATTTTACGAAAAGTGTGCAGTGTAGAAAAAGAGTAGCGCCACATCAATCAAACATACTTGCACACCATACATTTTTATTCGACCAAAAGCCTCATTCAAGCATCACAACCATACGACAGACCAAAAATCGGCAAAATAACTTTAAAAACATAAACCCTAGCTTCCCTTACCTGGAAAGAGCTACTAAGGGAGATTTTGGACACGAACAGAGGTGCACCACAGTTCCTAAGGCAGTTTAGTGAGCTGAAGATGAAAACAGTGGAGCAAGGACAAATTACTACTGTTATCCCTAGTGGAAAAACACAAGTTCAACTAGCAAACGAAGTGTATGGATAGGAACAACTTACGCGGAGTGAAACGTGCTTGAGCTTGCTTGACCAAGAGCTGAGACTAAACCCTAGTAGAGCTTCCCGTTGGGAAAATGGGAGAGCTTGACGGCTGAGTTTTCTGTAAAGTGAGAGGAATGGATGGATTAGGGCAGACTTAGGGTCTGTTTTCCCTTTAGGCCAGCCCTTAGGCCCAAAAGTTTGGGGCAGCTTTTAAAATAAAAGGCAGAAAATAAGGTGGGCTTTACATTCTCCCCAACAAGAAAATTTTCGACCTCGAAAATTCATCGATGTGGTAGGAAGGAACTATGTTCTCCTTATATCCTCTGAGAACTACCACTCAAACACGACTGATATAATGACTCCAACACCTATAGTCACTAGAAACTTTGCCTCTGTGCTAAGCGATGAGTGTTAAACTGTGTAGATTAGTTTAGTCACTACTCTCGAAGCACTTCTAATCCTCCAGCTTTAAAATTGGAATGCTCCTCCATACCTGCCCCACTGACTTGTATCTGATATACTGACTCACTTACCATATGCTATCCACTACCCCTCGTAGGTTTTTACCTAAACCTCAGATGCCTTCAAGTCTCAAACTAAAGCATGTTAGTTATCACTCCACACCACTTTGTTCCCTCCTTGAAGCATCACCCAATGACTTGATCACCCTTGACTTCTGGTCTATTGCCCCATATCAACACTCTTGGTTACCTTTATCCATGACAACACTCCTAACATCTTACCTCCTTTACTAACTTGAACCCATGGTAAGAAGGTCCTCAACCAAGTCATTCCATTTCTAAATCAAACTTTCATCTGTTACAACCACCCAATTTATTTCAGCATCTTCCTTCATTTTGTATCTACTAACTTGTAACCATCCTTCCACAACAACCTTAGAACTATGTCTTTCCTTGACTTGAAATTTCTAGTTTGATTTATACCTATCAACTCTAAGATAATTCTCAACTAAGATTTTTTTTTTAAATTGCTTCTTCCCTAACCTTGTTGAGAGACTCACTAGTTCTAGTCGGATGACTAAACTACTGAAATCTCCTCACACATTCTCTTTCCAGCCCAACCACTTATGTTTCTCAATCAACCCTTACTCTTAACTCGTCAAATCACGGATCTTGAATTCCATTCTCTGGCTAAACATCTACTCCCACTTTCTCAATTCCAAGTTGGCACTCTAACTTGAAATCATAACTCAAACCATATCCTACTACTCTTGTACAACTTTCTCTGAGTAACCCCATAATTCCAACTCTAAATGATTCTCTGAACATCTTTAATTGATACTCATAAGAATGACACTTTTGATGTTCAACAAGAATTGGTTGTCGTAGTAATACCCTAGGTCGTGAGTAAGATAGTTCTTTTCACACACCTCTTACCCTTCATAAGTATCACTTGTCGTCATCCCGTTGCACTACTCTGATCAACACACAAAGTCACTTATTTGTTTACTCAAAATGATGCTCCTTTCATGTCTGTCGTGATAAGGAATCAATCATCGCTGAGAAACCTTCCTCCAAAACTCATATGTAACTTACAAAACCCTTTGAACTCCCATTTGCATAGCTTAACATCCTATTCTCTCAACATTGTATCCATCGCTTTTAAACCATTTGTCCTACTAGTCATTCCAGTCTTTGTCCATACACTTCTTGAACATTCTAAAGACCCTTTTCACGCTTGGAAAATCCACTGCTAAACCTTGATGATACCGCTAACCTGTTTGACATTCCTTACCTTTATCAGATTCACACTCCATAAAACCATAGACCAAAAAGTCTATCATCCCTTATCCAACGTTTACCCTTGAACAGTCTATCCTCCCACTACCTATCCTTCAAGATTCACCAAACTTGCAGTCATCCTTGTGGTTATACTCAGTATAAGCCACTACTTCTCCAACCTCTCCCCCTCTTTCATATTCACTTCAAATTCTCAGTAGGAACCATCCAATTAGGAACTATCGGCACAAGTCTTCCTTCAGACACCAATGTAAAAGTGAACTCCACCACACCAAGGTTAAAATTCTAATACTTGCTTTAGAACACGTCTATAAACTCTTCTACTATTGAGATCCTTTGCGTCTATTATTCACTTTCCTCAGTCAGGTGGCTCTGGTTCACGTGGCACTCTGCCCCCACTATTTAGCTTGATTCGTACTTCATACGCAATCACTGACTTATCCCTTTTTAATCAAGGTACACCACCTCGTTGGTTGTTCCAAGTCATCGGAATGAGATTGAGGAACAACTAATTCACCCTTGAGACTATGTCCAACTTTGTAAAGGAAACAATTCAAATTGGGTTTGAATTTAAATACTTTGATCACTAGAGCGAATCTTCACTTGGCCGCTACTGTAGCAAAAACCATTATCTCAACCTCAGCTCCTTCTTGCAGATCACCATGACTCCTTTACCATATTAGCGACATCAAGGAGTATACGACCTTAAACGAGACCAAAACCCATAATCTAATCACCGCCTTCGTAACATGTATCTTTTGAATTAGACCATTTGTGTTAACCACTTTAGTACTAATCATCGCAAACACTCTCGTAGCTACTCAAAAATTTTATTTTCCTTTCCTATTTCCCTGCATCGTGACATTACTAACTATCCTTCCCCACTAGGACAAACTCAACTATGTGCTTCTTCTTCTGATACTTGAAACCGCCTATCTCATATCCAAGGTTAAACATTTCTCTTTTGTGAGCCACCTTACTTAGAACACCCCTTCTACTCTTGACTTGGATGAATGTTATTGCTGAGAAGATCCAACTACTTCTTACTACTATTGACCTGATATGTAACTCCTAATACATTTCCTTCTTAGATAACATCATCATACTTGACTGATCTTCAAGGCTCTACCTCATGTAAGCCTCCAACTACCTATTTGCTTTCCTTATACACTTCATGGTCACTACTCTTAATCTCAAACCTTCCACAATGTTCCACTTCAAACCTCATACCTTATCAAGATGTAAAACCTAGTTGATTTCCTAAACCTTGCTACACGAGCACGCACTGATATCTTCTCTTGTACCCATCCTTAAACTCAACTCTTCTCGTAAAACTTGTGGTACATGATCTTAGAATTCGATCTTGTAGTTCTCGCGACCCAAAGCATTGCTTCTTAACCTTCAAATTCATTTCTCAGCCAGCCCTCTAAACCAAGACTTAACTTTCATTACCTATCGATATACGACCTTCTACATCTTTGTTAGTTTTGAAATGGTTGAAAAGCCAAGAAGGGGGGTTGAATTGGCTAGTTAAAAATTTAGGCTATCTTTGCAAGCTAAAAACCACCTTTAATTGAATCAAATAGATCACTAAGTTAGGATGCAAACAGTACTGAACTATACACTTTCAATCGATCAAAAACAGAGTTAACAGATTGATTTTACTAAACAGATTCTGTTCTGGTATAATCAATCGATTGAAATTGAAAAATAGTCGACTGAAATACTGGAAAAAATGCAGAAATGCAAATTTGAATTTTAAACCAGAAACAATGCTCAAGAATGATCAAGACCAGTTCCAAATGATTATACAAACATGCTCAATGCTTCAGATGCTATGAAAACATGCAAGAACATGAAAAAGATGATTAAAGCACAAGTTCTTGAAACTTTAAAATGAAAATGCAAGAGAGAAAGGTTAGAGAAAAGAGGACACCACGAATTTTTATACTGGTTCACTCAAACCTAAGCTACATCTAGTTTGTCAAGGCAACCTTAGCTTGACTTTGCACTATTTCAAAAGTTTTACAAAGTATCCATCCTTACACTTCCAAAATATGCAAAAACACCACAAAAGACTCTTGAATCACACAAGAATCACACTAGCACAACAAGAACCCTCTTGCAGACCTGGAAAACCACCAAGCACACACACAAAGCTTGAGAAAGATCAAACCTTAGTGGTAGAACAACCTTGCCTACCACAAACCACTTTCTCCAAGCTTCAAACCAAGCTAAAAGCTTCAAGAATTGATCCAAGATCAATCTTCAACATCTACAACACCTATGATCACAAAGGAGGGAGTTTCCACAAGTTTCCAGAACCAAATCGTGCTCTAAAATGATCAACTGACCTCTCTTTCGAAAATCACAGCTTTTATAGTCAAACTGTTACAAAATTCAACAGGTTGATTTTCATATCAATCGGTTGATTTCACTTGACTTAAGTGAAATCAATCGATTAAAAACTAAATCAACTAATTAAATTTGTTGTAGTTTAAGACTACTGTAGCCAACCTTTTAACCTGTTAAAAATTCATTCAACATATTAAAAGAGACATTTTAACCTGTTGAAAAACCATTCAACAGATTAAAAACACAAAAAAGACCAAACTACATCTAATTAATGCTTTAAGGTCTACAACATGAATTACAAAATACAAATACACTTTCTTAATGATGTAACTACATGGAGAGCACACGTTCCAGCCTTGATCACCATGGATATCATTAAATCTCCTTTCCTTCATCAGTGTAGGCTTAATTCCAATGGTTATGGCTTCAAGATAGTTCAAAAGAGCTTCATTCAATCTTCATTAGATCTTCAAGAAGCAAACCACCTTGGCTTCTCATGTTAACAAATACAAGGTGGTGGAGCAGTTGAATCGTATGCTGGCTCGAATTTCGCTTCTGGAATTGCTCATGCATTCGACAACTCACCAAAAATTGCTAATGAAAATACTTAGTGGGGCTCATGTTGAGCAAAATATTTCGCTGAATAGATTTGAAGGGATTGTTAACAATATTATCGTTAATGATTTTCTTACTTTTTCAGATGATGAGATACTCGTTGAAGGATGTTATAGCTCGTGTGTTGATTGATAATGGTTCTTTCTTAAATATGATGCCTAAGGTGACACTGGAGAAGTTATCACGTGATAAATTCCCTATGAAGCCAAGTACTATGATTGTGAGAGCTTTTGATGATAGCAAAAGAGAAGTGATGGGAGAAATATAATTGTCAGTTCAAGTTGGTCCGTGTGTATTTCAAATAACTTTTCAAGTAATGGACATCTTACCAGCATACAATTGTTTACTTGGTAAACCTTGGATTCCTTTATCTACTCGATATATTGAAACAACAAAGGAAAGCTCTTGAGACGGCTTTTCAAGCTCTGAAAACTGTGGGGAATACATATGTTGAACCATTTCAAATATAGCCATATTTATCATGTGCCTCTCTGATGATGGCAAGGGTTATGTTGAGAGAAGGTTATGAATATGGAAAAGGCCTAGGTAAAGTCGGACAGAGACCAATATTTCCATTGAAAATTGTTGAGAACAAGAATAGATACGGCCTGGGGTACAAGCCTACTAAGGAGGACAAAAGAAGACTAATGGAGGAAAAGAAAGAACGAAACTTAGCTCGCTTGCAAGGTCGGGAGCCAAGGGTAGGAAAGATCTCTATCTGTGACTTAAAGAGGAGCTTTCGTAGTGCTGGATGGATCAATACTAGTCAAGTGGCAGACATTGAAGATGAATCTGGGGAGGGAAGTTCCAGTTTGGTACAACCCTGTCCTCTAGACAAGTAGATCGATAATTGGAAAACCGTGAATTTACCCGTGGTGTTTAAGTTCAATCAAATGTAATGCTTGTTTTTCTTTTTTGTCTAGTTGTTCTTTTTATTTTTTCTCCAAAACACTCTAGGATGTCTTTATGGACTGGTTCTATCTTTCTTTTTTCGTTCAATGTGATGTTCAATTATGTTTGCTTTCACTATATACTTTGTTTGTCTATTTATTCTCTCTTATAAATCCAAATAATGCAGATATGACAATGAATGTTTTGAAAATAATGATGTCAATATTCCTAATTTTGAGCACCTTATTGATAATATGGATGATGATCATGAAGACCATTGGGAACCTTCTTCTGAGTTGTTAAGGTTAGTGGAACAAGAAGACAGAGAAATAAAATCCTATCAAAAAATCATTGAAATACTTAATCTAGGGGATGAAGATGAGCATAAGAAGGTTAAAATAGGTAACAACATGAGTAGGGAGGTACGAGGAAAATTATGGGATTTGTTGAAAGAGTTCAGAGATGTGTTTGCTTGGTCATACCAAGATATGCCTGGGTTGGATATTGATATAGTGCAACATAAATTTCCACTTAAAGAAGAATGTCCCCCAGTTAAACAAAAATTAAGACGGATGAAACCTGAAATGTCACTAAAGATTAAAGAAGAGGTGAAGAAGCAATTTGATGCAGGATTATTGGCTATAGCAAAATATCCTCAATGGGTGGCTAACATTGTCCCTGTACCCAAAAAGGATGGTAAAGTTCGAATGTGTATTGATTATAGGGATTTCAATCGAGCTAGCCCTAATGATAATTTCCCATTGCCACATATTGACATCTTGATGGATAACACTACTAGATTTTCATTGTTCTCTTTCATGGATGGATTCTCGAGTTATAATCAGATTAAGATGGCGTCGGAAGATATGGAGAAAACCACATTTATTACACTTTGGGGAACATTTTGTTACAAAGTAATGCCATTTGGACTTAAAAATGTTGGGACAACTTATCAAAGAGCGATGGTAACTCTTTTTCATTATATGATGCATAAAGAAATTGAGGTTTATGTGGATGATATGATTACTAAATTTGAATCAGAAGATGATCACATCGTTAATTTGAGAAAATTGTTTGAGAGGTTAAGGAAGTTTAAACTCAGGTTGAATCCAGCTAAATGTACCTTTGGTGTAAAATCAGGAAAGTTGTTGGGTTTCATTGTCACTAAGAAAGGGATTGAGGTTGACCTAGATTAGGTACGAGCAATAACGGAAATGTTAGCTCCTAATACTAAAAAAGAGGCGCGAGGTTTTTAGGCAGACTAAACTATATTGCTAGATTCATCTCTCAATGAACCTTCACCTATGAGCCAATATTTAGATTGTTGCGTAAAAATCAATTTGTGGAATGGAATGAAGATTGCCAAGCAGCCTTTGATAGAATCAAACAGTATTTGCAAGATCCTCTCGTACTACGTCTGCCGATATTGGGGAGGCCCCTCATTTTATATTTAACTATGTTAGATGAATTGATGGGTTGTGTTTTAGGGCAACATGATGAGACAAGGAAGAAAGAGCATGCCATTTATTATTTGAGTAAAAGGTTTACAGGTTGTGAACAAAGATATTCTATGTTGGAACGAACTTGTTGTGCATTAACATGGGCAGCACATCGTTTACGTCAGTATATGTTGAGTCACATTACTTGGCTGATATCACTAGCAGATTGGCTCGGTGGCAAATGTTGCTTTCAAAATATGATATAGTTTTTGTGACTCAAAAAGCCGTTAAGGGGAAATGCTTTAGCAGAATATCTGGCTCAACAGCCCATTGAAGATTATCAATCTATGCAACCTAAATTCCTAGATGAGGACATTCTTGCCCTATGTGGTGAAAAGGAGGGTGGTTGTGAAAAGGCTTGGATATTATTGTTTAATAGAGAATCTAATGCACTTGGACATGGAATAGGGGCAATGCTCATTTTTCTAGAGAATCATTACATTGCGATGACAGCAAGGTTGTGCTTTAGTTGTACCAACAATGTTGCAAAATATGAAGCATGCGCCATGGGTATTTTGGCGGCTATCGAGTTGAAGGTGAAGGTGTTGGAGGTGTATGGTGACTCGGCATTGGTGGTTCATCAGTTAAAAGGGGAATGAGAGACTAGAGACCAAAAATTAATCCCTTATCAAATATACATTAAAGGATTAATGGAGCTTTTCGATTCCATTAAGTTCCATCACATTCCACGAGAGGATAATCAATTAGCTGATGCCTTGGCCATCTTGTCGTCAATGTTTGAAATTAGTCAAGATGAGGAAATGCCGATGATAAATATGAGGAGTTATGAACAACCAACGTATTGTTATTTTATAGAAGAAGAATAAGATGGTAAGCCTTGGTATTTTGATATAAAGCACTATCTTAAAACCCGAGAATATCCTGAAACAGCTTCTGAGAATGATAAAAGAACCCTAAGAAGGTTAGCTTCGAGTTTTATTCTAAATGGGAATGTCTTGTATAAAAGAAATCATGACATGGTACTCCTCAAATGTGTCGATGCAAGAGAAGCAAGGTTGATATTGAAAGAAATTCATGAAGGGGCTTTCGGTACACACATGAATGGGCACTCTATGGCTAAAAAGATTTTAAGAGCTGGTTATTTTTGGTTGACTATGGAAAATGATTGTTACATGCATGTGAAAAATGTCAGACCTATGCAGATAACATTAATATAGCTCCTACAACCTTAAATGTTCTATCTGCACCATGGCCATTTGTGATGTGGGGAATAGATGTTATTGGAGCCATAGAACCGAAGGCGTCAAATGGACATTGTTTCATTCTGGTTGCAATTGACTATTTCACCAAATGGGTGGAAACTGCTTCTTACGCCAATGTTACAAGAAATGTGGTTGTAAAGTTTATAAAAAAGGAGTTGAAATGTCGATATGGGCTGCCTAATAAAATTATCTCTGATAATGCAACTAATCTAAATAATCAAATGATTAAAGAGTTATGTGAAGAATTCAAAATTCAACATCACAATTTGTCTGCTTATAGTCCGAAAATGAATGGGGTCGTTGAAGCTGCTAATAAGAATTTAAAGTAGATTATGCAAAAAATGGTGATTACATATAAAGATTGGCATCAAATGCTTCCCTTTGCCCTACACATATATCGTACATCGGTATGGACCTCAACTAGTGCAACGCCTTTCTCTTTGGTATATGGGATGGAAGCAGTCCCTCCTTTTGAGGTAGAAATCCCATCTTTGAGGGTGCTAATGGAAACTCAGTTAGAAGAAGCAGAATGGGTTCAGGCTAGATTTGACCAACTTAATTTAATTGAAGAAAAAAGGTATCAGAGAAGGATGAAAAAGGCATTTGATAAAAAGGTTCGTCCTAGAGAGTTTCATATAGGTGATCTGGTCTTGAAAAGGATTTTGCCTATACAAAAGGCCCATATGTAGTGAAGAAAGCATTTTCAAACGACGTGTTAGTTCTATGCGTAATAATCTGATAATGATTGGGAAATATTGACATTGTTCTTATGGTTCATTGTATTATGCTTTATTGTAGTCAAGTCTGGATTGTTGTTTCTTTGTAATTTTGTTTTACGTTCTTTTGTAAGTGTCTTTTGGCATCACACTAAGCTTTTTGAAATAGAATACCATGGGTTTAAATCACGAAGTACAAGTCATTCAGTATAGCCCAAAGTGGTTCTTGAAGGGTGTCATGGAAGTGAGCAAAATAAACAAAGAAGATCACAAGTCGAAATTGTTTGACTATGCAATTGCAAATAAAGTGCATCACTAGAAGAGGCAAAAGAAAGTGAAGAGAATTAATCAGAGTGAGGAGATATGATTTGTCTATGTTTTGTGGCATTGAGGGTAGCAGATCAAATACTTCCTATTTTGAAGCATTTACACTCATGTTGTTTGAATCCTCCAATTCATCAAGATTTCCCCAAGATAAAGGATTTGCCAAAGAAAAGAAAACATAAATAGTACACGCAAATAAAAAATAAACAATGATATGTGTCTGATGCCATTTGTTTTTATCACTAAGTTAGCTTTTTGAAGAGAATGGGGCAATCAAGTTTTAAAATGATGTATGGCCATCTTCTCCTCAACCGAAAAAATGATGAAAAATATATTTCTATTGTACCCTTTTTGAGCTAAAAAATAATAATTTGTTTATAAAAAAGCCCTGAATAAGGATCATCAACATGTCAAGAATTGCAAGGGTATTACAGGGACTCAATTAAGTGAAAAAGCATTTCAATAGAAAAGCCAAAATTTGAAAATACAAAAAGAAAGTCATAAATTAATAAATCTGAATGGCTAAAAAAAGAACTTGAGAAGAAAAAGTTGAGAATGAAGAGAAATTTAAAAGTTGAAGACCCTAGATGATAGCCGAGGTGATGATCTTGCAAATGATCTTTGTTACAAAATGTAAAAGCCACTAATAATTTATTTGGGCCTCCAATACCTATTTCTTTCAAAACCCTTAAGCCTGGGCCACGTTACAAGCTAATAAAAGTCCTCACTGATTGAAAAATGTCTGTTAGATTTTGTTCATGGGAATAACTTAGAAACAAAAAGAATTTGGTTTATGACACATCATTGGAAAAAAGGGAAAAGAGAGAAAAAAACAAAAACTCAGTCAGTTGTTAAATTTAGTCAAAAGTTTTAAAATGGGGCAATCCTTTTTGATACAAGTCTTTCCATTGAAACACGGTGTTGTCACAAAATTGAGTCAACTGTGTAACATCTATCCATGGGTTTAAACATACATGAGATGTATTGTGCATCAAAGAAAAGAATGTAAGGCATACGATGCTCTCATTCTACGCAAAGATTTGCCTAATTCCTCGTGGTTCTGATATAGAGTGTGAGGCGTTAATGAGAAAAACAAATTATGAGTATGCATTGAAATTGATGATTGTAAAAGCAAATGATTATAGAGACATGTGTCTTCTTAAAAAATGATGAATGAATGAAAAAAATGAAAAATGAAAAATGAAATGAAGAATGAATGAATGATGATGAAGAATGAATGATTGAGGATGAAAGGGAAAGAAAAATGAAAAGACAAAGGTTCTAGGTGATTCATGCATAACATGCATTCATATTGTCTAAACTAGGATATCATACATTCAATTACGTTTTTTATATCAAGGCCCTCTCCGATGGAATGGTTATTGATTTAATATGTCTATATCAAGATCCTCTTCGATAGAATGATCATTGATTTTCACGTGCTTTCATATCGAGGCCCTCTGTAAAGCAATGGTCATCGATCTTTCATATCAAGGCCCTCTCCAATGGAATGGTCATTGATTTTGTATGTCTATATCAAGACCCTCTTTGATGGAATGTTCAATGATATTCATGTGCTTTCATATTGAGACCCTCTATAAGGCAATGGTCATCAATCTTTTATATCAAGACCATCTCCGATGGAATAGTCATTGATTTCATATGTCTATAAAAAGACCTTCTCCGATAGAGTGGTCATTGATTTTCATGTGCTTTCATATCGAGGCCCTCTACAAGGCAATGGTCATCGATCTTTCATATCAAGGCCATTTCCGATGGAATGGTCATTGATTTTGTATGTTTATATAAAGGCCCTCTCCGATGGAATGATCATTAATTTTCTTAATGTTTGCATTGATGTGGCTTCTTTTTAGCCCGAATGAAATTAGTGTTTCTGTCTTATCTTATATTTTACTCTAATGATATGAAAATGACTAATTTTTCGTATCATCTAGTAAGATCTAAGAAAAGAGGGACAACTATCAACACCCAATTTCGTCCGGGCGAATAAAATTGTTTCTTAAAATATTCAAAAAATAAGTGTTAAATAAAAAAGAAAAGGTAAAAATAAATTGTTTAAAAAATTAATTACTAAAAGTTTCTTTAATTTATGCTTTTAAGAGTTGAGTAAAATAATATTTTTGTTTTTTTTTTCAAAATAATAAAATAAAAAAGATAATTTCGTTTTTTTAATTAATTAATAAAATTCAGAAATTAAAAAATTAAAAAATTGAAAATAAAAACAGTTTGCAGGATTGGAGGGAACAATTTTTTATTCCTATCTCAACTTCTACTTTAACTCCTACTCATGACTTCATTGGCACATATTGGACATATCGTGAAAAGAAAACTGAAACCAACATTATCATATACACAGTTTTGTTTTATTCTCATTTTTAGAGGCATCTTTTTCCATTCATGAAATACTTTCCATTCACGAAACAGAAGCCTATAAACCTCCTTTACCCTCGTTCACGGGACAACAACAGTGCAAAGAGTGGAGCAATGATAGAAACAACAGTGCAACAAAGAATATAAACAACATTCAGAACCAAGAACAGGGGATAGCAGTGATAGGAACACAAAGCTGAGACATTAAATAAGGTATGCAATCTTCAATCTTCAAATTCTGCTACGAAGCTTTGCTCATTCCATCGTTGTTGTGCGTTAATGGTATGAATTCCAAATTCTTTCATCCGATGCTGCTTGAAATCGTTAATCATTCAATTAAAACTGGAAAATCGGTAAAATAAAAGAGAATTGGGTTTAAGTAATTTGAAATGGAAAAGAAGTAGAAAGGATTTGATTTGTTGCTAGCAAATAGAGGTTTGGCAGTGAACATTGATATTCCATAAATCATGGGGTAGCCATGGTTGGTGTTGGAATCATTTAGTAAAGGTGGTTCGCGATGGTCACCAGCGTTGCCAAGGTGGTCACGACAAGGGAGATGGTGAGTCACGATTGAACTAGTGTTGGATTCTGGGATGATGCGGTGAATGCGATAACATATTGGCGTTGGTGACATCGTTGGCAGCATTAGGGTCGCACCGCCACTACTGCCAGTCCCATCAAAGTCGCGGATAGTGGTGCTAGTTCGATGAGGGATGCGACGTAGGGATGGAGGCAAAAATCTGTAGTTGCCGTTGCTGTTGGTGATAGTGGATATGATAATGGTTGTCGTTGCCGCTGTTGCCGCCATTACTTCCGTCGCTGCTGGTGGTATAGGTTTCACGTTGGGGCAACAATGGTGTTTTGTGGAAAGGAAGAAGATGAAGTAAGGGTTAGGTTTAGCAGATTCATCTTTCTTCACGCACCTCCATAATTAATTCACGCACCCCTGTTTTTTAATTAAGGTTAGTAGGTTTCATTTTTCTTCACACACCTCCATAATTTAATTCGTACACCCCTACTTTTAATTTTGGTTCTGGTTATTTATTTACTTCATGCACTCCCCAATGTAATAACCCTACACCCATTACATTAAGTTTTATTTTACCTTATGTAAGCATACACCCCACTCCTTTAATTTCCTTTTCTAGATTAGCATGTGTTTACTTTATGCACCACGCGTTTATCATTTATGCACTCCCATCTTCTATTTTACCTTTTTTTTAATTAAATATCACATTTCAATTGTACCATTTTCAAAAATAATAAAAAATATTTTAAATTGAAATAAAAATTAAAATAATTTTCAAAAATCATAAAAATAAGAATAAATAAAATTTAAAATTATTTTCTTTATTTTATCTTATAGTGTCTAATCGGTCGTTCACGTCACACGACATTTCTTTTTAAATACAAAAATTATAAAAATAGTTTTGGTATCTAATGGAGCGCTCACATCGCACGATAATTCTTTTTTAAATATAAAAGTCATAAAAATTGTTTTTGTGTCTAATCGACCGCTCGCGTCGCACGACACTTCTTTCAAAAAATAAAAAATATAAAAAAAAATTTGTGTCAACTCGGCCGCACGTGTCGCATGACACTTATTTTAAAAAATGTCAAAAGACATTTTTAAAAAATTAAATATTCTAATTAAGTTTTATAAAGAGCTACGTAGCATTGATTTTTCATTTTTAATGAGAATACGTAGGACCAAGGTTTTAACCCATGTTGGGTCCCATTCACTCAAAATATATGTTTGTTCAATATTTTCTTATTTTTGGGAAAAATAAATATTATAACATAAACACATCTCTTTTGCAAATTTAATTAAAGGTACCGCCTTTGGGCGGGCACTGTAGGGTGCTAATTATGGTGGCGATTGAATGGAAATGTGTGCTACATGAAATGCTTGGCTTAGTATTACAATTTGAATTCTACATATTTACGTGTGTGTGTGGGGGGGTGTATATATATAATGGTTGTTAGAAAATATTTTTAGCTTACACTATTGTGTGTTATGTTGTGGTTTATCCACCTACTATGATTGTATATTATATATGAGTAGAGGATAATGCAAGTGGGAAAGGTGCGTAATTGTGAGACTATTGAGGAGTGAAAAGAGAGTAGTCATAGCTTAAGTATATATACTTTGAATCATATAAATCCTCTTGATTTTTGTAATTTATATGTTTTTTTATTGCTCAACACACACACACACACACACATTCGGGGTGTCTCAAGCCTCATACAAAATCTATGATAAAAACCCAACAAATTAACCCATTTGTGCCTACCTACCAAAATCCTTCTATTACAATACATAAAACCAAGCTAATATGGAATTTATATGTATATAGGAAAATTTCAAATCATGTTTTATCATGGAGGATTATATATGGAAATTATATACTTATAAGTATGATTATGATTAATACTTAGGTTGTAATACTTTAATAAGTAGGGTGATCCTACTTAATTCGGGTGTTACATATTGCATCTTATAACTTATTATACTTGTTTTTTCTCTTTCTCTCTCAAAATATCTAATAAGTGGGAAAAATACTTATTATTCATGTTTGATTGAACCTTTTAATTGTATTCAATTCATGTGTTTTGTGGGAAGTTTTAGGATGTTTTTAGGTTTCTTTTAGGTTAGGTATATTTTGTCTTTTATTTTGGGATTATTGTATAGGAAAGTGAAGGATTGGAGAACAAGTAAGGTTGTATTGCCAGGACCGTGTCGCCCAATGAGGAGACAGTTTTCTAAAGTGGTTAGAGTTTTGAAAGTTACACGAAATTAGTGTGCTGGTGTGTGGGAACGCAATAGAGCCAGGGAAAAACACGAGAAATGCCATTCTAGGGCAAGGAGAACTCAAATCACTTCTTTCATTCCATCAATTTCATCCATCTTTTTTTCTCTAGATGCTTAGGAATGACTAAACTCCTCTTTCATTGGGGTTGGATGTAATGAACTTGTACTCTCTGTAATTTTCTTATGCAATGTAATCTCTATCTTTGTTCATATGTGTTATCTCAATTATCAATATGCATGATGGAAATCTTTGTTATTTGGTTGTATTTAATCATTGGGAAATGAATTGGAACTTAACCATGGATAGAACAACCATGAGATTGGGTTCTAGGAATAGACGTAATCTTTAGGTCATTCTAGACATCGAATATTAATGCAAGTCATGTGTTAAAATAATTAAGGAATTAATGTTTTGACACATTGACTTAGAACTTGCTTATAAGGAATTATGGCTAGTATGATTATGATGTGAATGTTTGAGCAAGATAGAGAGATTGTGTAGGAAATATTGTGTTAGTATGGTTCATGAAATTCAAGCTTGGTGAAGTCTTTCCTAAATTATTCCATAATTTTAGTGTTTAACAATTTTTCATGTTTATCTTGAATTAAACCAATCTTTAATGTTGACATCATTGCTAAAATTAGTAAATAATTACAATTAGACAAACAAACACAAATCCCTTGGGAAAACGATACTTGAACTTCCATTTTACTACTTGTAACGAATTGGTACACTTGCCAAAGAGCTAACAATATCAAATAACATATATGAAAGATGTACGTAGATATTTTTCTTATTCATTAAAGATAAATATTATTTATTATTAAAACAAGGATATAAGAAAAAAAAAAGGTGATACACCTCTTATTCATATAATACTAAGTTAACTTCACCTCAAAGAACTAGAGGATTACTACGTTATTTGCACTTATCTAAGTCCTCTCAGCTCACTAGTGTTAAGAGCTCT
>Ga0209589_1001100_pt1 | contig 42923 bp, 25 predicted proteins | sample CowpeawhiteBW_FD_187525 | JGI IMG/M metagenome (GOLD analysis project Ga0209589, IMG submission 187525) | Root nodule microbial communities of legume samples collected from California USA - Cow pea white BW (SPAdes) (version 2) | ecosystem: Host-associated > Plants > Roots > Nodule | place: USA...
AAAAAAAAAAAAAAAAAAAAAAAAAACATTATTTTATAATATAATATAATATGATGCAAGAGAAACCACAAGAGCAAGACAATGGAGATGAGAGTATCTAAGATTACCTCAACACCAAACTTAATGTGTAAAAGCTTCCCATGTTGCAACAGTTTTGAGGAGTTGTTATATATGATCGAAAGCATGTGATTGAAGACTGAAACTTCACACTTCGCCAGTAAAAAGAAGGAAGCTATTGTGTTTCACACTGAAAGCAAAGAATCACAGTGCTTTCGAGTCTGGAGAATCAATCGTTGTCTTCTCTCAGAGTTAATTTCAACAAGTGTGTTACAAAATCTTTGTCTTCTCGTGTGACTGAGCTATAAGCATGATATTTCGTGAATCACATTTTTTTATCATGAAAAAGTGTCGCGATAAGTTCATTGTGGTGGTGACGGCATCTCTAGAAAGAATAACCATATCAACATCTCCATTATATTATATTATATGTTGTATATTATATATTATATATATGCTGCTAATATTTTTAGGAGCACATGTTTTAAACAAGGGTACACATTGTCGAGTGTGAACCAACAACACAGTCAAGAATAAAACAGAGGAAAAAATTATCCTGAGAAACTAACAATAAAGATAATATTTTTTAAAGAAAAAATGTATGATAATGAATTTTGAGTAAATAAAAAGTATCATGTTCATTTTTTTAATTAAAAAATTACAGTAATAAAAAGTTTTTGAGTGTAATTATTGTTATATAAATCTTACATTAATGATAATTTAAAAATACACATTGTATTAGTAGTAAAAAATGTGGAATGTAGTTTAAAAAATTTATGCAAACTGATGTTGAACGTAAAAATTGTTGGGCTGAAAATTTATTATCCAACAAATGTAGAAATTTAGAAATTACTGCTTTCGGCGTCATCAGCAAATGTGAACTCATCATAAATGAAAAGGTTGAAATTCTTTGGATCTCCAACTACTTCTTTCTTGGGTCCATTAATTTCTGATAACTTTTATAAATACATATCATGATTTAAAAATACTAAAATAAGAAACAATTGTTTGTATCATTATCTTTTAGTAAAACTATTTAATTTAGCGACGTTCTCAAGATTTTAATTAACTTCAAGAACCATAAAAGCGTATAATTATCTAACATGGAATGGATTGTATAAAATTTAATCTCGATACATTAAAAACATAATGCACATTTAAAGTTAATGGATTGGAAAACTATACTTTAAGAAAAAAAAAACTACGAAAAAAATCAATATATATATATATATATATATACTTTTTTTTTCTTTTCATTGTGGCCACGATATCTTCATTAATATTTGACCAAATAACATTATTGTATGTAAAATAAAATATCGAATTTAGTCAATGTTTTGTTCTAGTGAACGATATAAAACCCTTTTAAACAACCAATCTATGGTAATGGCGTTTACATAGCAAAATTCTCCACTAAACTTTGGCCGATTTAACAAGTATTTGATACATATTCACTTTAGATATATAATCATTTTTAAAAGCTTAGACATGGAAATTATATTGTGTTGAACATAAATATATTACTCTAATGTGTTACACTTTAATAATTTTTTTATTAACTTTAAAAAATGTTTTTTATTTTTGGAATTGATTCCTAAATGAATTAGCTTTGTACATACTAGTTGGCCACCGATCCCAATGGTTGTATAGATGTGTTAAAGTTGATGAATAATTAAGTTTATATTTAATTAACTCGTTTCAATCTTAAAAAAAAATTAATCAAAATCTTCTTCAGGAAGCTTTTAAAAACAATAATTTCTTTAAAAGTGATTATTGTAAAAAAAAATGCACTAATGACAGTTACTCCTGCTAATACGTTTCTAATCTGGGGCATCTTTTTCTTTTTTATTTGCTTGTTGATTAGAAGACATTTATTAATAATATCTCTGCTTTTTTTAAGTAAAGTTGATTTGTGTATTCGCTAAGGGCATAAAAGTTGGGTTACAAGCTCATAAATATATCTTCAAGCTTTTGGTGAAAGAAAGCTGAAAATGACGAGGGCACGTTCCAATTCAATTATTGATTTGAATAGTTATGGTGTACATAATACTCTTCTAAATTAAATTAAGATTATTTGTAAAGGATACACTATAGCATATTTATTTCTTAAAAGGGAAAAGTGTAATTGATAAAAGATTAAAGAAGATAATAATATAACTTAAACATCTATTGGAGGAAAAAATTGCTTTAATAAGTAATAACTATAATAGGTTATAATAAACCCAGGTACAGCTTTCAGCAACCAAATATAGCTTATATGATTAATTAGAGGAATTAATTTCCAATCTATAATTTGTATTTGTTGAATGAAGTAAGTGCTTTGCAAGTATGTATGTCATGATGGTGACCTTGAAGGATTGGAATATGATTGAAGTTCTTTTGACTATTAAGACTCAATCACATTTTGTTGACATATAATGTGTTTTTATTGGTAGAGTCATGAGCAATTAGGTAATAAAAATTTGAATTAGTATAAGGTAATATGAAATTAGTGGGAGAGACATCATTATTTGGCAAATTGGAAAAAGATGAACAAAGTTGTCTTGTCAACAAAAGAAAGACACTATTAAAATATTGAAGTCTGGTGGGGACTTAAGCTGTTAACTTTGCAAGATAAGTACATAATTTTCACAGCTTTAGTTGTTGCCCCAAGATTCCCAAACAGTCATGCTTGATGCTAAGTTTGACTGTTTGGAAGTCCTTCATTCATCTATTTTAAAAATTAAACATAACTAACAACTGAATTATGAAAATCATTAAAAGACATGTCTAGATCAATCTAACAATGAAGATGCATTTCCTTTTAAAAGTTTAAGATGAGTTAAAAGAATTTACAATTTTTTTATCTTAAGATTTTGATTTGAAAGTGATATTTTGATTTCTTATTTAAACTTGTTTTCTCCATGAAAAATCTCACATTTTTTCAGTAAAATGTGAGGAAATTGATTTTTTCAATACTACAGTAAACAAGAAATTAATACATGCTAGATGTACATGTTCTTGAGTTTTTAACAGTTTGTACCTTGGAAACTTTGAAGAATAAATCATTACACTTTGATTCATCGAATTACTAACTAGTAATGGAATAGCACCTGCAAAACCTAGTCATGGGAAGCAAGTAAATGGTGTAACTCGGATGTATAGATTATTAGCACTCAAATTGCACAACATGCTGCAATGGACATGAGTACACTCGCTTAAAGAGAGATTGTGTGACCAGAACAAAAACCTAGTACTGCAAATAATATACAGGACCATCATTATTTGTCACTATACAAAGACTACATTTCCATCAGGTATCATATAAACATCTTAAGTAAAACAACCTGAATGACAGTACATTGCTGAAACCTACAAATCTGTGCCCTTTTGCAACAGAACTACAATGAACTCAGTTGGGGTTGTGATGATTGTCAGATGGAGTGAACATTTTCTTGATGGCCTCTTCCTTCTCATCAATGAAGTTAAAGAAGTTAATAACAACCTGGGAGCAATGGCTGCCTGATGGTTGTTGTTCTGAGGACGAAGAAGCAATATCCTTTTGCTTTTTCTTGAAGCGAGCGTATTGCCGAATCATTCGCAGCAGAAACACAACAAGTGCAGCAAGAGAGACAACACCACATGAGAGATAGAGGCCCCAAAAGCTAACCAAGTGAAGCTGCTCAGGCTTGGAGTTGCTTGTCCTTTCTTCAGGACAACCCATTTTACAGAACCACCTCTCATGTATCCTATGAAGATCCCCATTCTCAGAAAGTTTCAAAATTGCTGTAGACATGTCAAAGGCAAAAGGAGATTCTCTTTGAAAAGCCTGATGGGGTGTTACAAAATGTCAGGAAATGTGAAATATACCATAGAACATAACTACACAACAGATCATTTTTATGATGTCCACTCTCCAAACCCAAGTGACCAAAAATGTAATTAAGGACTGCATATAGCACTTCTCATGTATGATATGTTAGGAATTCAAGGTGAGTTGAAGTCCTACATCAGGTAAAGTTTAGGAAGATGACTAGTATATAAATTAAAGGAATCATAAGCCCATTGTCTTAAGATGTTAGGCTCAAAGTGATATCCTGGTCTCATATAAACTAGTTCACGACTCATTAGTACCATATCTCCCCAATGTCTCCCCTTAGAAACCTCACATGATAGACCACCACATGCCATATCCAGCAATCCCTTGAATCATAGAAATACCACAAAGATAACCCTTTGTTTCAAAATCAGTTCTAAGAATTTAGAAAATCATATATTGCACAAAACTCTTCTTGTTAGATGTTTTTTCCCATTAAAAAAGTACTTCTATTTTAGTCTGGTTTAAAGATACAAGTTGCTATTACAATCTATATTATCATTATCATGACGAATCCGGAGCATTTAATTTTAATCATATATACTATAATATGTTACTTTGATATTCTAGTTAGATGAACTTACAAATCCCCAACTGTTTCTTGCGAATGGCTGTCCAATGATACCAAAATCAGTTTCTTTTGACAGAAATAACTCAACATACGGAAGCTCATCTACAATAGCTGCAACACCTCCAGCAGAAGGTCCCTTCTGCAGTGCTAAAGCATATTCCTCAGGGGAGCCTAGTGGAACAAGCCTTGATTTTGAAATATAAAGATTATCTGCCATATAGCTGTAAGCAAATGACCCCACTTGGTACCCTATAGGCCAGCTACTTGCAATCAAGCTCTCAATTCCTGTGATGGGCGATGAAAGCTGCTCAACCGTAAGAATTGAAGTCAAGCTTGCTGTATAGCTAGCCGTGATCACCATCAATAGAAAAAGCCACACTATCATCACCATTTTAGAAAGAGAGCTTACGGTATCTTCCTCTGATTTCATGACAAAGTGAAAGATTATCAGAAAGCATAATAAAGATGCCACAAATATCATTCTTCACAATACAATGATGAACACCACCAAAAAAGTTCATAACCAGTTCGGTTTTTTCTTTGTTATATATATAAAAAACACTTGGGAAACGAGAGGGAATGGATATTAGCTGACATATTATTTGGTTGACAAGTTGAACTCGTGGATTAATTATATGATGACCTTGAGAAAGAAAAAGAAAACAAAGGAACTATTAGACTTTGGAGTAAGATGTTTCCTTACGATTTTTCTTAAACAGGGTTGAGAGGCTGAACCTGAAAAACAACAAAATGACAACATGGAGTTAGAATCTAAAACAAAAGATGAACATTGGGGCACCTATTGCTGCATCAAATTCAATAAACTGGCTGTAGAAGGTAACCATATGACGCTGCAAAGGCTTACATTATCATTGTTATAATTTGCTTCTTAGGAGGACCACGAAAGTCATTATTGACTCGGTGCTCAAGAATCCATATAACAATTCCAACCACCAAAAATGAGGCAGCAGTAGCACACCACATATCTGCTGTAAATGGTTTGAGGAACACCCAAGCACTTGATCCTGCTTTGTTGATAGGAGCCACTATGACAAGGCTAGATGATGCAAAAGGCTGAGAAAAATCCACAATCCTAGTACGGTTTGTCACAATTGCAATGTCTCCAACAACAGCATCATATACCTAAACAATTTTCAAAGATTACATGGTTAAAAAAAAAACCAAGACAACACTGAACAGAAACCAATGCTGCTGATTACAATTTTTTCAATTTTTGTTCCCTTCTTTTCTCACTGCTATTCTACCCAAAAAACAAAAATATAAAAGAAGAAGAAAATGAAAGGAAAGGTGAAAAATTTTACAAACTTTGGAGCAAGAAAAAACATAATACTATTTCATCCATCAGAATTTTACGTATAGCATAGCTGTTTTTTTTTAGTAAAAACACTGAAGGTCAACTCAAAAACAATAGTAACTAATTTTGAGTAGATACATATGAATTAACCAATGTGAAGAATGTTTCTTTTTTCATCATCCGTATCACTTACATTATCAGCAACCATTTTCACAAGTTCATCGTAATTGGGATTTGCTTTACCATTGCCGAAAGGCTTGAATACAAAGGGAACTTCATATGGAATAAATTCTAGGGCTTTCATGAACACATCGATGCAATACCCCTGAATATCATGACTATTTGGCACTTCAGTTACAAATTCAACAAAACTTGCTCTTTTCGGCACTCCAATTCTCAGTGGCTTGGTATTATCAGCAATCACCCAGCCACGTGGTCGATCTGTCTTTCCACCAGGCCAAGTAATGTTGTCAAGCTTCTGATCTTTGGAAAACCTGCTGTGTGCCCTTTTTTTAAGAGTTTCAGGTGGTACAACTGAAAATCCAGAATAATTAGACCAAAACCCAACCCTAGTAATTCCCAACTGATTGATATTGATAATATCATAACCACGACTCACAATATTTCTGTCAGAATTAAACAGAACTTGACCACTCACACCAGTAAAATTTGACTGTAATAATATCTTGACCAGATCAGATCCACCAGTGAAGATTTTGAGTTTGTCAAGCTGAACGCCAATTCCTTCTGTTTGAGATAGCTTATAGTTATCATGAGGCATGAAGGTTAAATTATTTACTTTGATGAATTTATCAATTGAAAGTGCAATTGCCCAAACCGTGTCATAAGCAGAAAATCCATAGGAGTTCAAACTAGTATTTGTCAATCCATCTTTTTGCCTTTTCATCCACCGAGAAATGAAATCTCTCTTTTTTTGGGAATCCAAAATGTGTTGCCGAAGACCAACAACCCCTTGGAGAACACTGAAAGAGGTTTGATTCACTAGGGATAATGAATCTAGTGTAGCTGAGAGCCAATCCGTGACAAGCCAGACGTAATCCTTGGACATCATTTGAAGTTTATGGGCAATAGAAAAAATTCTCAAGCTTGGATCAGGGTTGACATGAACAACATACACACGAGGACCAATCAATTTAGATTGATTGAGTAAGTTGGTGATTTCAACCGGATCAAACTTAATACTCAAAGGCAGTTTATAAGAAATTTTCAATCTCCTTTTTTCAAGTTCATCATTCAAAGCAGATACTCCATTTCTTCCATAATCATCATCTAAGAATACAACAATGACCTCTTTCCATCCATTAAAGTCAATTAGATCAGCCATTGCAGTCATTTGTGCCAAGTCACTTTGCGTAGATCGAATAAAGAAAGGAAACTGGAGTGAGGACAAGGTTGGATCGGTGGCAGCATATGAAACAAGAGGAACTTGGAGAGCATCAGCAATTTGAGAAACCGTGTGAGCTACAGCGGATGACTGGGGACCAATTATGGCTGCAACTCCTATCTCAAGTAACTGAAAAGCTGTACAAAGAGAATAGATAATGAAGATAATGCAAATTAAGGTAACCCCATGTTTAAATTTGGACATTTTAATCCAATGGACAAAGTTTATGCATGGCCTTGACCAAGTCCTACAGTAGACCAAACCTAAGAATGCACCCAAGTAAGTCTTTACTAAGCACAATACTCAAGCCTAGTTTCTCACCATAGAATAGCTCACACCACGGGCCAATCACTGCAACTGGTTTATCCTACTACACAATTATCATAGGCCAAGACCAAAGAGATGATTATAGTGTTTCCTCAAGTGAGAAAGGCACCGGACCCGCCCAAAAGGTGGGAACAGTTAGAGGACATACTCCATAGATATGTGCAATCCTCTCCTTGGAACTGTATAACCTTGGAATATGATAAGCTGTTGCTAAAAATCTAAACATGGTGTAATCATCATAGAAAAAGATGCTGTATCATAGTATAAAAAAGGCATATTACCAAGCATGATTAATATTCATTAAACAACATAAAAAAGTTGATGCTGGCTGAGAATTAAGACGTAAGAGATAAGCAACAATAGGAACTAAAGGAATTCAAGCTTAAACCTAGAAACAGCTAAAGGGGGGATTTCTATAGTTTACTACTCCAGCAACAGTAACAGCAACAAGAAGAAGAAGAAGAAAATTGATGAGGTTCAGGGTTGGCACCTCCAATTGATCCCAGAAAAGCATTGCACATGGCATCCTTCATTATCAACTTGAGTTCGGTTCCGTTAAGAACTGTGGGATTCTTATTGACATCAGAAATGGCCATTTCCATAGCTTCCTTCGCAACTCTACCTATGACCGAATCGAAAGCAAAAACCGCGCCAATGTTCACACTGGCAGGCGTTGTGCTGTGAGCAACACCACATATCCAAATCCATGTCACAAGGTGCAAAACCATGAATTTCTTCATGCTTGAATCGGAATTTCAAGTGACCACAATTTTTTTTTTTCACCGTAAAGACCCGAACTTGCAGACACCCAGCATCCGAAAGCGCAAAAACATGGTTGAAATCGAAGAAAGTTTACACTTTGATCGGTGCCCAGATGAGTGTAGCTGGAAAAGCAGAAGGACAACCATGCCCTGTAGCTTAAGAGTTGGTGTTGTGAAGTTATAAGCATTCAATTCAACCCATTCACTGGTATATAAAAGAGATGTTATTCCATTTTATTCCATTTTTCCAAGAGATTGAAAAATGATGCGTGGACCCAGAGAAAGAGAGAGAGACAGATGTATATAATATACCACATATATCACACTAAAAATAAGATTAATGTTATTTAGACATTAAATATAGAGAAATGTCGATATAAGACTTTATTATTGTATAAAATATTTTTAACTAATTATAGAAATTACGACTAATAATCTTTTCTCATCTTCACAAAAGATAAAACGGCTTGTTTTATTAATTTATAGTATTTAGTGACCAAGTTTTTTTAAAAAAAAAACATTTTAATAAAAATAGTTACGAAAAAAAGTTTCTCCATAAAGAAATAAATGTAGTGTTTTTCAAATTTATCAAAAGAATAATATAAATAGTAGCGTAGATATTAACATGTTTTAAATAGTCTATTTGAAAATGCTGTATTGCTAACATTTTTAAAATTTACAGAAAAACATAAAAATATATGAAGAATAGAAAGAAATAGAAGTAAACAAAATAAAATAAAAATTATTATAAAAATGTATTGAATATATAATATTATTTAATGAAAATAATGGTAGTTGACAATGAGGATGAACTCTGTGTGTGTGTGAAAGTGAGGCACCTCCCAAGGATGTGTTTCAACACGGCATGGTTGTCGAGAATGTAAATTCCGTCAAAGCGAGGTCAATTTTTTTTGTATTTATTATGCAAAAAGTTGCTTTTATTTCTCACTCTTTTACATCTGATACTAAAGAAAACATGATTGAAAAGGACTTTAACACGAATGTATAAGTTGTCTTGGTTCTTCTCTTTTGAACGAGAAAAAAATAGAGATTTTCTTAAAATATCAACCAAAATTATTAACAAAATTAACCAATAAATATTGCACGTTAATAACTTAATTAAAAAGAATATAAATTCAAAACTTAAATTAGGAATGATAAAAAGATTTGTTTTCGTGAGTATTCTTTGAACACATATCTATTTTGAAGAATAATCTTTATATTAAGTGGATCGTATATGAGTATGAACAATAATGAATAATTTCACTTTTTTCAATTGAGTATAGAGACTAGAATGAAAAATATATGTATGTTTATCCCGTTCTTGTCATCATATACGTCCTGATACCTATCCTTATCTTCATTTTATTCTTATTTAAATTACTAAAATATTCGTACTTTATTAGATAACCTAAGACACTTTTATATATATATATATATATATATATATATATATATATATATATATATATATATATATATATATATATATATTCAATGATCATACTAGGTGCTACTTTAGTTTTAAGCTTCATACACGTACTTTTGATTATTTTCTAATTTTAATTATTTCAATTTTAAATGAAATTGATTTTAAATGTATTTTGATGTTAACTTGTTGTCATGTAAGGTATATATAAGTATACCTCTATATACAAACCAAATAAATTTTTTGACTGTTTGACTTGTTTTATATCCATAAATTTAGTCACTTGTGATAAGTACTTTCTACACATTTTATTATTTTTATTTATTATGTACTTTTTTCACATGAGAATGTTTAACTCTCCCAATTTCAAGGTTCAGTAGTGTAAACCTTTCATTTACTAGTAATACAATGAAAATTTATCTTTTTTATTCTTTTTTATCCACAATTGTTCGGAAAACATATCATCAATGAAGAACATTATCGTATTTACCCCAAGAATTATCATACTAATATAGAAATAAAATTAACACAAGGATACACAAGAATATACATGGAAACTCCAAAACCAGAAAAAAAAAATTATGATTGTTGTTTGATGACAACCAAAGAATAATACTATGTAAAAATTTATAAAACACATAAACCACTCTCGCATGCCTTTAACTCTAAGTACACTCACACTCTCCAAAGTATTAATTTAACCAAAATCTCACAACACTTGGCTACAAGAATATAAGAAAAGTCAAATACAAACTTAAAGTGTTTTTGACTAGGACAAACACCATGTACTTAAAGTCCATTATATAGTTACCAAAACCCACTCCCTAATTTATCCTAGATAATGTGGGATTTTCCAAGACATATTACAATCATCAACCCAACAATTTCCACCCTGGTTAAAATAAACACATCTCCATTGCCTATACTAGCAATCATACTCCACCATAGAGTATATTCACTTAGAATTAAACCATCCCAAGAATTTACATGCACCTTGCATCAATGCTAACCAATGTTTGTGAATAATCACTGATGAGTCATTATTTTCCCTTATTTCATTGTCTTTTGTGCTCATCTTGATGGTTGTTTAGTGCTTAATTGTCTTTTATTAGTGCATTTTCATCAATTGGGCTTCATTGGGCCATTATTCCGAATTTTGAATAATTTGGCATTAATTGTCCTAATTTTCATTTCTAATTACTTTTAGGTATTTTGTGAAACAATTTTGGAGCTTGGACACTAATCTTAAGATGAAGAGATAGTTGCCACATCCTAGTCACGTCTGTCCATGTCATTTCCACGTTATTTAAGTGAATGGGCCAGCATTTTGGCCCATAGTGGTACTTTTGTAATTTTGTTGACCAGAATGACATTTTTGTAAATATGTGGATCTGTGGTGAGGTGGTCACCAAATATAGGTCTCAATTTTCATGTGGCAACCACCTTCTTCTTCCTCATACTTCATTTTCACTTTTTTAGCTTTGGATGGTGATCCATGGAGGTGTCTTCCTCATTTTTGCATTTTAGCACTCTTTATTGATGTTTTTATACATTATTAACAACACCCATTGTTGGGTTTGTGATTTTTTCACATTTAGATGGTTGGCTATTTTGATTTCTGATTTGTAAGCACTTGGAACAACACTTATGTATGGGGTTTTACGTTTTTTATAATACAACAACCATTTTTGTTCCATTGAAGCTTTAAAAATCTTGTTTTTCTCTTTAATTTACGTTTCTTATGTGGAAGATTAGACTAAGTTGTAACCACAAAGCATACTAAGAATATCATAACCAAACCATAGCTTTTATACGACTTGTAGGGAAAAACGCATCATCAATGAATAACAATATTGTTTTACCCTCAATAACCACCCTACTAACAATGAAATAAGATTAACATAGGGATACACAAGAATATACACAAAAACTCCAAAACCAAAAAAACAAACCATGATTATTATTTAATGACAACCAGAGAATAAAACTATATGAAAATTTGTACAACACTTAGACCACTCTTCCATGCCATTTGATCCTAAGTACACCCACATTCTCCAAAGCAAAAATTTTACTCAAACCTCACAACACTCTACTACAAGATTATAAGAAAAGTCAAATATAAGCTTAAAGTGTTTTTTATTGGGGCAAAAAACACCATAGATTTAGAGTTCATTATATAGTCCTAATATCCACTCCCTAGCTTATCCTAGGTGACGTGGAACTTTCCAATACATATTATTTTCATCCGTCCAATATTAATTTTGTTTCTCCCTCGAACAATTTTTATTATCTCTCAACGATTTGACTAGTTGTATATCTCCAATGATGTATCAAATTGTTTCTATGACACACATTTGATATTTTTTTAATATTTTTATTGGTTAATTTTTATTTATAATATATTTTATGAAATTTGATAATATCATATTTTATTTATAATATATTTTATAAAATTTAATTAATTAATATTGAAACAGTAAAATTGTAGTTATACATATGAGTACGAATGAGAATGAAACAAAAAAGTATATACCTATTATATATTATATATAAATGGGATAAAAATAAGTACAAATTTTAATTTCAAGAATTTGGTGAGACAATCAAATGGCTAGTCATACCATCATAAATTAAAAGTGAAGAATTTATCTCTAATTTTTCAAAATAATGTATCTGGGTGTAATAAAAGAGGAGGTACGAAATTTTCCACAATTGATTTTGGTAGGAACTTTTGAGGAATTTGGCTCTTGGGTAACTTGATTGTCACCTTTTCATTTTCATCATTAAAGCTTCTAATATGACACATGATCTGCTATAAGATAACGCATGATCTATAATTTTGCTCTCTCACCGAAAAAATATTAGATGGTGCAAAATTGGTATCCACTATATATATGACACATTCAAAATTTTCCAAAAGAACAACTAAATTGTATATTTCTGTCTCATGAGTTTGTTTGTTGTAATGGTGAGCAAGTTTTCAGACCATTTTCGAATTATTATTGGATATAGCAAGTTTGTCAAGAATTATTTCCATGATTTCTCACTTTTTTGCTCACTAGGTTATGAGACCCTTTAACTGTTATTAAGACTCTGTTGCTGAAATGGTAGAGGAAAAAGAGAAAATGAAAACAGATCACATGTACATATATCCCCTGTAATGTGATCCCTAAATTATTGAAATTAAATATTGATTGAAGTAGAGCTTAACTAATAACAGAAAAAAAAAATCTAACACAAAAAGGTAGAAAATATCTCTAACAAAAATGTCAGAACACACAGAAAAGGAAGTGCTAGAATAATAATAATAATAATAATAATAAACAAGTCATCCTTCTTCAGTCTAGTACTGCTGCCTCCTTCTTGTCCTCCCATACGCTCAACCTCTTGGCTGCTTCCTCCACCTACAATCAACAAAATTCACATCAAAAAATTATCCCTTTTCTGCATTCTTTTAAGCATCAAAACCTGTCTACATATTCTCTTTTACCTCTTTATTCCAGTCCGTTCTAAATGTAACCCACAATAGAATCACTGTTTGCATGGCTGTGCCACCAAGCATTCCCAACCATATTCCCTGCCACGTAAAAAAACAAAGAAAGTGTATTTATTTCTATCGAATACAACTTTTCAAATGAAAAGACCAAAAGTATTTACCTTGGCACCGTAATGGAAAACAAAGCCTAGAACAGCACCCACCGGTAACCCAACTCCATAATAACAACCCACGTTTACATAAGCCACGAAAGCTTGCCAACCACATCCAACCGCCACCCCTTCATTCATACACCATAGGTTAAAATTCATGCAACAATAAACCAAGAATTAATATGATTATGAAGTAATTAATATTAATTACCAGATAAGACGGGCTGAACGCCGTTGAGGAGAATAGCAAGAGCAAGCAGAGGGCAGAGATCTGAAACTGCAGCAGCAACCTCTTCACCGCCGGTGAAGGCATAGCTAATGACATCCCTGAGTGCAAGAATCACCACTGCTATAATAGCTGATATTATGAAAGAAATCGCCGTCACCACCACCACCGAAAACGACGCCGATTTTGGATTTCCTGCTCCCAGTTCGTTACCCACCCTCACGCTGCATTCATCAATCATCATTAAATCTCTTTTATAACTTTCTACTCTTTATAATAATTATTTTTTTTAATCATTTAATATATTTTTTAATTTTAATTTAATATAACTTTTCGGTTGTGTTTGATGATTCTCCGCCTTGTGGTTTGGAAAACTGTCATGCACACTTTTTGGAAATTTTGTAAGAAATAAAGAGACAGAATCTAACCTTGCGGCGGCTTGGAATCCAGCAGAGATCATGAAAAACCAGCCAGAAATGGTAGTACTGCAATAACAAATGTAACAAGAGTAAAGTGCTTGTTTGATGGGGTTAATTTTGAAAAAAATATAATAATTTCCCTAAACTAAATAATAGTAAACACACAATTTAAATAAAATTTAAAATCAATCTCCAGTATTGAAATATATTTTTATTCGAAGAAAAATATTAATAAAAAGTAAATAAAATAAAGGTATTATGAAAAATTGAACGGCATTCCTGTAAAGATTTTAATTTTAGACTGTAACGGACCTGTATCCAATTTAGCAATATATTCAGAGTAGTCTAAATAAATTCTTAAAACACTTTGTGTATAAAAATAGACTATTAAAAATATTCTACTACTTTAATTGTTTTCAGAAAAGTATTCTTAATTATTGATGGTCCTTTTCGGTTTAAAAACAATGGTAAGAGAATACATTAATATTGTGGGATTTTTATAGTCTTTTTTATTAATGGGAAAATAAAGTGAGATATTGATGCATGTTATTTATTAGAGGTGAAAAATAATCAATCAATATAATACACCTTATAGATTACTTAAACCCGTTTCTATTTTTTATATTATATTTAGTTTAAATATATTTTTAATCTCTAAAAATATATTATGTTATTACATTTTTTTTCTAAATTTAAAATTCACTATTTCAATGAACAAAGTTTCTTTTAATCATTTGTCCAATCGTTTAAATGTTTCAAAATATTTTAAATAAATAATATATAACTGAATTTTACGTTTAAAAGTTGTTAAAATAATTATAAATAAATAAATATTTATTTGAGATTTGGATTTTGTTTGGATGGGAAGAGAATGAAAAAGGAAATTAGAAGTGAAAGAGAGTGGAATGTTCGGTTGTTTGAAAGGAAGAAAAGAGAAAAAGAATCAAAAGAAAATTTATGAATGATTTGATTTATGTGAGAATTTTTTTATATTAATATATAAAAAATAGTTAGTAGAAGAAAATTTTAAAAATAATTTGATATTAAAAATATAAATCAGACTTAAAATAACTTTTTAAATTCAAGAGAAATTTACCAAATTTAGATAAATAAAAAATTTATATTTATAACAAAATAACTAATTAAAAATTTAATTTACAAAATATTAAAATTAAAATTAATCAATTTAATTTTATTTATCATTTAATATTTTGTATTTTAGTCATATGTTTTATCATAATATAAAACATAATTATTAATAACATATTAAATTAATTTTTTTATTTTATTATATTTATTTAAATTATTTGTTTTTATAACATAAAATGTATATTAATATAATATTAAGTTATTTTATTATATTTATTATTTTAATATTTTTATTTTATTACAATATAAAATGTATATAATAAAAATATCAATATTATCTATATTTTATATAGCTAAAACGCATTTTTTTAACATAAATTTTATTTATTATTATTATTATTATATGTATAATCGATTATACGCACTTTATTAGCAAATCAAGGTATATTATAAGAAAAATATTAAAAATATTTGTATCATATATGCGTAGTGTTTATTAATAATGATTTTTTAATTTTACTTCAAATGTATTCGTCGGTTAGTGTGTAGAAACAAACACAAGTTTATGTTAAAAATATAGAATTGAATAGACTATAATATTAATAATTTTGTAATTATAACTCATGCAAACAAAATGTTAACAACTATTCTAATGATATATGAAACACATGAAATATAGTTTTCGTTTTAAATTATAAATATTAAAGATTAATTTTAAATTTAAATAAGACAAGTTAACTTACTCATTTAGAAGAGAATATTTATATATGATCATAAACCCCAACTGTCGGGCACATGGAAACATAGGGAACATGGCGTACCGGAAGGGGACAACATAACTGACTTTTGTTTTGGTACATCCTTTTGGCATTTTATAAATTTTTACATCACCTCATCATATTCACTTTTTTATCTTTGATCTTTCCTTTTCTTTATCAAACTTATTTTTTTCAAATAACTATATTGTCTTTATCTTTTATCTCTTTTTTTTTCTTTACCATTACTAAACTTCATTCTTTCAAATAATTATATTATCTTAAAGTAAATATCGAGTAGTTATATTGAAGATCAGAAGAACATTTCTCGTCTTAAAGATGGACAAAATAAGATGGTTGGTGATACTAAAATGGGTTAAAACTTACCTTAAGTTATAATATTGTTATATGTTTATACTTTTAGATTTTTCTAGAATATTTTTTAATTTTAAAATAACAAGCTAATGGATCCATCCGCTTCGTCCTAATCCTAACATGTCAGTTTTAACAAGTTAGGGGTAATAAATCAAGATGCACTATAAATTAAAAATTTTATTACTTTCTATTACAGCACAGTTACTTCAACTTGAATGGAAGGTTTTTATATAACATTGTATTTTATAAATATTTTATTTCTAATTCTTCTTGGAAGAAGTATTACTTTTAAGATAAAAAATGTGATCTACAATTTTACTTGCTCACAGTTTTACATGGAATAATTCTATAAGATTAATGTTTTAAAATTACAAATTTTACATGATTCTTCCAATGATATCAGATAGATTTGGATAATCTTATTACCTGATCCAAGTAAAAATATTTGAAGTTGGATTAGGTCAAGCTTTTAGACTTCTTTTACTGACATCAACTAGTTGAGTAATTTTAATAATAGATTTTGAAATTTTTTTAATAAAAGTTTGTAATTTTAAGATATTTTAAAATTTACATTTAATTAATAAAATGAAATAAATATTTACTATTTAATAGTTTTAATTAGATTATAATGAATTTCACAACACAAAAATCAATTTAATATATTCAGGTTTAAATTAAGTGATTATCTCAGGGGACGAATACTTGACTGGGACCTTGACTGGGACGGGACTGGGGATTGCAGTGGGCACAAGAATCCTGGAAAGGAATCATTAAACTCGGGAAAGGACAAAGAAAGGGTGAAAGGTAAACAAACAAGGGTTTTTGTTTTTTTTCTTTTAACAGTCAATTTTACAGATATTTTAGTTATTTAAAAAGACGTAAAATGTGTAAAAATTAACCAAGTGTCAGAACAATAATAGGGTATAATAAATATGAAAGGCACAAGAAAAGGACGTAATAAAGAAGAGTCATAGAAGGTGACAAAAAAGAATTAAAAACTTACCAGATCGAAAGAGAATCAAGGGCCAATTGAGGGTGAGGGAGCAGGCCTGCGAGCAGCACCAGGATTTGATAATACCACGTTTCCAAACAGAGCATAACAGCGGAAGCAGCAGACAGCTTGAAGAAGGAGGGTAACCCGGAAAATGCCTGCCACGTGAACCCCTGCCACGTCTGCTTGCACCTCGGGCTCTTCACGATGTACACGAACTGAGCAATCACGATGATCCACCAAGAGAGACTCAGCGTCAGTGACGCGCCTAAGAGACCCATCCCAATCTTGTACACCGCCAACCAGCTCAGCAGCAGATGGACCAACAACGCCACACCTGAGATGATTGCGCTTGGCGCCACTATGCTCTGCGCCTGCATAAACTTCTGGATGGGGAAGTTCACCGCGTACGCGAAGATCTGAGGAATCAAACCGTAGACGAAAAGCGCCGCCGCCGCCGCGATTTCCGCCGATTCGCCGAGAAAAAGTAAAATTGGCTCACTGAACACGTATATGACCGCCATGACGATGCCGGCCAATGAAAGGAGCACCGTTGAGCGCTGCATGTATACGCCTAGCATCCCGAACTTCTGTGCACCGTATGCTTGTCCGCATAGCGTCTCAACTGCACTCCCCATGCCTAACTGCAATTAGTTTCATGTTAGTTTCTACAATCATTTTTAATTAATATTATGCATTTGGATTGCAGTTAAAAAAAAAACAAGTTTCTTCTGTTTGAACTAAAAATGTTAAGAAACGTTTAACGAGACTTTGAATAATATGTGAACAGGCATTTAGATCTAAACGGGAAAACAAATACATTATATATCAAGTTTTCATAGATAAAATTGTAAAAGTATAAATCATGTTTTCAGCAAAATTAATTAAAAATTTTGAAACATAAAAGTTAAAGAGCTTTTTAATAAATAAAGTAAGATAAAATATTATTTTATTTTGGTTTAATTAATTTTTTTGTCTCTCTTTTAATTTAAGTGTTAAATTGTTATTTCAACACTGATTTATTTTATTTATATAATTAACATAATCATAATATAATTTTGATAAAAATTATTTCAAAAAATTTAATAAAAAAAATTAAATTACATCATTTTTTAAAAATTGAAACAAAATTAAAAATTTATAAAACTAAAAGATCAATTTAACATCTTAAAAAAAACAAAAAAATTAATTAAACCTTTTATTTTATATAAAATAGATATAATTTAGGTTTAATAATTAGTAATTTATTTTATCACTCATTTTTCTTTTTAATATTTTTAAATAGTGTGAATTTGGTATGTCTTTAAAAGATATCATAATGAAAATTGAGAAGTTATCATTATTGGGAAGGCATCACGTGTCAATAATAGCACGGCTTCCGTGTCTATCAGGAGTTTATGGCTCTCAATTTTTTTATAAAAAAAAAACTAATACATAAATAATTTTATTTTATGTACTTGGTCTCCTAGATTTGTATATATTTATAATAAAATAAAATTAACATTCGCAAAAATATTTGACAAAGATCTATTACTATATGTCAAAACTTCACAAAAATAAATAAAAAATATTCAGAACTTTTATACATAACACTTTTAAACTGAGTTAATATAATTTAACAATTGATTTATTTGAAAAATATTAAAACTCAATCTAATTAAAAGATATATAAAGATAAAAGTAAATATAAAAAATTACTACTTAAATATATTAAAATATAATTATAAATGGATTACATATATTTTTAATTTTTCAAGTTATATAAAATTAGAATTTGTCTTAAATTTTAATATAATTTAATCTTCAAATTTAAATAAATTTAACTTTTCCAATCCCAATAAATTATGTTTAAATAACGTTTTAAGTTAATGTTTAAATAATTTACACATTTAAATTTAAATACTAACTTAAAATATTATTTACCACTTCAAAAGTTAATAAAATTAAATTAAAAAACTACGTTCATTTAATTTTTAAATTTACAACCAAAATATATAAAAAAATTTAGAATGAAACCACCAAATTTAAATACTAAAATGTCAAATCTAAAAAACTTTTTAATTGAATGAAAATTGTTAAAATTAATAAATATATTCTAAAATGCATGTAGGTTGAATTTAATGAAGTGAGTGCATATACCATGAGACCATAAGCTAAGAGCTGGATGCCGGTGTTGCCGAGGGAAGCGGCGGCGAGTTCAAGATTACCGAGGTGACCGGAGAATATTTGCGTGGACATTGACATGACGTAATTGATGACGTAGACAAAGATGGCAGGGGCGGCGAGGACGTAGAGGAGCTTGACCTCCACCCACAAAGCGGCCCCGACACGGCGGAGGAAGGGGAGGGTGTCATCGGTGAGAATTCTCTCAAGTTTCCCATCGGACACGTGCTTGGAATTTGAGCGAGGAGTTTCTTCCCCTGCAGAAAACCCTGACAAGAGCGGTTCCGTCCCCGCTGAACCCATCGATCTAAATAGAAATAAGTAACTATTAAAGTGAGAGGAACTGCAGAGCTTTTCTCTCCGGTGCTCTTTTCTAGGTCCTCTGCTATATATGTTTATACAAAGGGTTCAGTGGTGGTAATAATTTTACACTGTTGCGTGCTCTTACCCTTCACACTGCACACTCGCAATGCCAACTCACTCCAATCACCATGTCTGTCAGTATATTATTATATTATTCTATCACAAAAGTTATGCTGCAAAAAACAAAACTGTAAACTAAATGTGTTTGTTTAAAAAAATTAAAAAATAAAATAATTAATTGAAAATAGATGATAAACAATTTCTAAAATTTCTCTATGCCTAAAATTTTTTGATAAGAAAATATTTTTAAAATTTTATTGATAAAAATATATATTTTTAAAATTTGTTTTCTCACTTATCATCTTGCATTATTTTAATCTCCCCCATCCCTCCTCTGCTCTCGTTCACACAGTATCTACCATTCAATTTCGAATTTTTTTGTTGAACTACCAGTTTTGGTGGTCAATAAATAATAAATATATTTTCTACTTTTTATGGTATTAAATATATATTAAATACAAAAAAAGAAAAAAACATTCTAATTGGTATTAAATGTATGTACAACACAAAGGCATGAAATAATGAAAATAAGGGGAAAATAAAAATAGCGTGTTAGCACTTTGTTCCTAAACACGCTGCTATTAACCGGAAGTTACCGTATGTTTTCTTCTTTTATGATAGAAGATAGTCTAAGTTTACGTTTAATTAGTATCTAAATGTAATTTTGGTATCTATTTTTATAAATATGCAAATTGAGTCTTAATTTTTAAAAAATGTCTTAATTAGAGTTTTTTAAGAAAAAAATTATTAGATATTTAAAATAACTTACAAGATTAAGTATTGGTATTTATATAAAAATTTAGTAGTAAAAATCATAAATAAAGTTAATGACGTTAATAATTTTTTTTCTAAAATAACCTAATTGAAACACTTTTCTTAAAAGTTGAGACTAGATTGACACTTAATTAAAAACAAGCAATAAACTGACACATCTGAACAAAAGTGAATATCATCTAACTAATTAAACATAAGTTTATGACAGATGAACACAGTGTAAAAAAAGATATAATACTCCTATGAATATAAAAAAGAAATGTGAAAAATTTATATATATATATATATATATATATATATATTTAAAATATTATTAGAAAAATATATATAATGTTACAATAATTTTAATGTAACAAAACACATGACTAGTTAATTATATTATGAAATTACTTTTGTTAAAAGGAATATACAAAAATAATTTGTAATGATAAAAGAAGGTCATTGTATAATATATATAGTGATCTGAAAACCAAATTAAAAAATAAAAGCTTAAGAAAGTAAAATATAAAAAAAGAGTATTAAAAGTGAAAAAAAAAAGTGTTATGAAACAAGTGACGTGTTACAAAAACATTTTATAAAGATTACATAGGTTCTTATCAAGTCAAAATAAAAATAAGTAGTACAAGTGTTTGATTAAAAGTAATTTTAGGATAAATGATATCTTGAACAATTAATTTATTAAAACATGTAGAAATGAGATGGAAGCGCGTCTAAAAGAAGTTGTAGTTTATTTATAAACATCATTATGTGTTACATAAATGAATTAATATGTCTATTAATAAGTAAAAATTTAATTTAATTTTACAAAATTGATTTTATAAGATAAGATTTGTATTCACTCATATTTAAACTTTAATTCATAGTATTCATACCGTAAAATTCATACGTGATGATCTCTTTCTTTCTTTTTTCTCTTTTTTTTTTCTTTCACACTTCCGTAGTCTTCTCATCACTTTTTCCTCTCTCAAATTTGACCTCCAATTTCTCATATTTTTTTAAATTAAATTGTATTATGGTGAAATTGATGAGCTAAAGAACATTTAGGACCAATCAATTCTATATTTCGGATAAGTTCAATTTTTACCTCTTTTTCATTTTGTTTTGTCCTTTAAATATGGGTTTCTTTGGTTGTATGTTGTTTTTCTATTTTATAGATAGATCTTTATTTTTTGGTGGTCATGAAATTGTGTTCTAATAATTGATGGTAGAAATGCTATTGTATTTAGTTTTTCTACCTTATAGATGAATCTATATTTTTAGATGATCTACCTCATAGATGAATCTCTATCTGTTTGTGTAGATAGACTAACTAGATCAAGTTGCACAAATATTCACAAGCCATTAAAGTTTGAAAAGTTTCAAAGACTAAAAACAAAAATTGGTATGTAAAAGAAATTTTAAATTAAATTAAAGGAGAGAAATATTATTGTAATTTGAAATAAAGAATTGTCTAGAATGACTTTTGAGGTTTCCTAAGTAAAGTCTAAAAGATATAGACACTCTTAATTAGTGAAGTATAGGGATGACAAAAATATTCATATCCGTGATTATCATTCGTGAATAAAATACATTATGAATAGTTGATATTCCTAAGTAGCGAATATTTTAATACCTATTTGTACACAAATAAAATACAGATATTATACTATTTGTGTCCACGTGTATATGTTACCAATAAAAAATTAAAATTTAACTTATATTTTATTAAGTTAAAAATAATCAAAATTAAAATTTAATTTGTATTTTGTTAGGTTAAATTTAATTAAAATTAAAATTTAACTTACATTATATTTTTATATTTTTTTTTAATTTTTATAAAATTTGTAAGTATTTACGAATACCATCAAGTCTTTTATTTAAATAGATATATGATAAATAACAAATTTTTATTACAGGTCAAGTAACAGATAAATACCTGTATTCAACTTGTTATCATCTCTAACAAAGAAGAGGTAAAAAAATCCATAGTAAAATTTTAACAAGAGAAACTCCTAAAAAATAATTTAAGTATCTCCATTTAACACTTAAAAAAAAGCCATTACGTTTGACATATTTGAAGTAAGAAACCCAATATATTTGACATATTTTAAGCAAGGGAAATTGAGTTGTTGAAACTACTTCTAGGGTCTTCCGCTAACAATAAATGTGCATGTGGACACATTAATGTTATGGAGATATAGCAATTGGTCTGAAAATTTGTTGAGTACTGCACACACTACGACACATTGCTCCGATTTATACACAAGTCCCCACCTCTGAAACGACAGAAAAATTATAAACAATATGAGCCAAGAAAAATAGAGCTACAAACATGTGGCCAAGTGTACCACAACAACAAGGATGTGTCGTTGCAAGTGGCTTCAAATCTCAATATACAATGAAACGACATTTATTATGAGATATTGAAGTTTCATCTAGCTCACACCCCCATATTCTGACGTAAAAAATGTGCATATGTTTTTTTTAGCTTGATAGAATGGGAAAGCTTTCTCTGCTTTGGGATTAGGAGACTCCAATTTTGATGTGATAATATATATTATTCTTTACTGTTAGAAACCAGTTAGTCAAATTCACTAAATTTTTATTTTAACTTATATAACAAATGATTTAGAAGTAGAACTTACTAAATTTAGCACATCAATACAATTCTTATTGAATTATCAAAAGGAAAAAGCGAAACTTTCACTGTTAAAAAAAATTGCTTGATTCAAAATTTATTAAATGGTGATGATTATAGAAACAAATTATTTATTTTTAAAAAATATAAAAATATTTTTTATTAATTTTTAATTGATTATATGACATGAATGATATTTTTTTTATGTATCATATATTTGATAAATTTATAAAGATATTATTTTTATATATTATTAGATAGCAATCATTTTTCATTATCATTACCAAAAAAATATATATTCAAAAATCTCACGTTGCACGGATAGAAAAACTAGTATAACTAGTAACAAGAATGCTAACTAATATTTAAGAATATTATTTAAGTTATAATTAACGAATATTAAATTTTGTAAAAAATTATAGATTATTATAATATTAAATGAATTATGATTTTAATAATTATTAATGCATTTTTATTTTATTTAGATAATAAAAAAATAATTATATTTTAATGTTGTTAAAAATTAAAATATAATTAAATATAAAAAATTTAAATTAATAAAAAATAAAATATTGTTTTTTAATTAATTATTTTTTATTTAAAAAATAAATAGTATTTTATTTTCTGGTTATTTAAGTTTTTCATGTTTAATTATATTTTTTATTTTTAATAACATTAAAATATAATTTTTTTATTATTTTTTTATGAAATAAAATTTTAATTATGTATAATATTTATAATTATTATTATCTTTTAAATAAAATAAAAATACATTCATAAATTTTAAAATCATAGTTTATTTAATATTATAATTATTTATCAACTTTTACAAAATTCAATACTCATTGATTACACCTTAAATAGTAATTTAGACACAGCTTAACATAACCCTAAAACTTATGTCAGTTTTTTAATTTAATTTATTGTCATTTCAATCACTAAATTACTTAGATGTCATTTGTTGTGTTTCTTATTCTGTCATTAAAATTAGTGATTAAATGACCTATGTAAACAACAATTTTCGGCTTATGATGGTTTAGGTCTGGTCTTTCCGTAGGTCCCAGGCCAACCCATTAGAGGATCCCAATACCCCTTCACTTGCCTCATTTTTTCAGAAACTTTCTCTCTTCCCTCCCACATAGTGCTGAAGGAGCTCTGCTAGGGCACATTTGGATTTCCCTCAACGAGAATCGAACCACCTCCAAGTAAGTAGAAATCAAAACTCCACTTCGTTTAAAGTTCCTTCCACCTCCTAAGCTTGAGTTCGTATTGGTCCTAATCGCAAACCCTCTTATTCTTGTCTGCTATGTTTCCAGCTTCTTAAGAGCTGCTCATGGTCTTGGGATTCTTCCTACTACGTGCTTTCGTTCCCCTAAGCTCAACTTTACTCAAGGTAAGGGAAGCTAGGTCTTTTCGTGTTTTTAAAGTATGTGGTCTGTTTTTGCTCTGTTTTATGCTTGAAATGAATTAAAAGTGCTTGTGCTTGTATATGAATGAATTGTATGGATGTGCTTGGTTGTCTTTGGTGTTGCATGTGTGGAGCAGTGATGAGAGCTGATATTCTCGCCCAAGCGAGCTCGTCTCGTCTAGGCGAAAATAGTAAAAGCTCGCCCTGGTTTTGCTCGAGCTTCTCGCTCAAGTGACCAACTCTGGTTTTGAGCGACGCATCGTCTCGCTCAGGCGAGAACGGCTCGCCTAAGCGAGTCCTCGAGGAAACCAGTGGTACCCTCTGTTTGAGTCCTTGTTTAAGCGAGTGATTTTTATTTTAGGCAAAGAGCGATCTCGCCCAGGCGAGAAGGGCCCGCTCAGGCGAGAACTCGCAGAGTGGCCACTGTACCACTGTTTCAAGTCTCGCTCAAGCGAGAATGCCTAGCTTAGGCGAGACAGTTGTTGTCGCCTGGGCGAAGGTTTTTAGCCTGAGCGAGAGCAGTGAGGATTTTTGCATTTTATTTTCCCTGTTTCTGTTATGGCTGGATATTCTTATGAACATGCATGAGTTATTTGAATTGTATGAACTGAAAGTAGCATGATTGGATTAATTTATGGCATGGAATTGTTGAATGATGGTATTCTGGCATGAGAATTGGATGTACGAGATAAAAGTGGTGGTGTGTAGTGTATATAATTAAGGTAAGGTAAGGATTCAAGTAAGGATTGCATCCCGAAACTCTAAAGGATCAGTTAGTCTCACGTAGAACAAACTGATCCAAGTGGTGAGAGTAGCGGAAGGCCCTAGTCTTTGGCAGGATAATGGCCTTAGATGCTTCAAGGCTAACCTTGTGTGTGGTAGGGCAAAACAGTAGAGGCCACCACAAGTGCAAGCGTCCAGTGAATCCGATCTTATTATATTTATCCGAATAATTGAGTCATAGTGTCTTGCTTGTTTGCTATAACATTACTTGTGCCTATCGTGTTGCATGTTTGGGATTGTTTTGAGCTATTGCCTGTTGTAATATGTTAAAGTTATTTGTACACTAGCTTATCCTTTCAATTGTGTTTGTTTCTTGTATTGTTTTCTCTTTCGCGATGATCACCTTGTTGGTGGGAGCAAATGGAGGAATGTTGAATGTAGACTTGACGGTGGCAGCGATGCAGTTTATATGACCTGTTGTATGTGGCTCTTAGGAGCAGTTTTAAGGCTCTAATGCCTTTGTAACCCCTTGCTATATGAGCAACTTCTTTTGCTTTAATCTTTAGATTCATGTCTAGCTCAGGGCATTATGTTTGGTATGCTACCTTCGTGGATGACTATAATAGTAGATTCTGTTATGTGTATTGTTCATCTGATTGCTCTCTATTATTATAACTTTGTGATGTTTTAATTTAATAGATTTAATCTATTTAAATGGGATGTCACAACCTACGTCTTTTAGTGATTAGCATATACAGTTATACAACTTCCATTAACATCAATTAAACTAGTATAGTATTGAGTTTATACTAACATGAATGTTTATATTTATTTAAAATTTATTAAAATTTAATTCAAAACAAAAAGCTACATGATAAAGTTAAGAAGACTCCTATCGGAATAAAATACTCACCCATGAAGTTGATTTCAGACAAGAGAGATGATACTTTTTTGTCTTGTTTCGTGTTGAAACTTATGTGCTTCAATATTTTATTTCAGATGGAAGATACACTACGGTAACCATTCAAATAAATCTTAAAATACTTTAATCTTAACAGGTTTTACACTAGTATTTAATTAACTTTTGTTATCAGTTTATTTCCAATAATGGATTAATTTAATTACTAAAATAATTTATAAATTTATCACTTTAAATAAAACGTTAAAGATTTTTTTTTTCTGTATTATTATATAAAGAAATGGTATACACATTTTCTTCAATTTTGTCGAAAAAGTTTTTTTTTTTTAAATTTAATCATCTTTCTGATTTGATCATTTTTTAAAATTTATTAATTTCCTAAAATTAAATTAATTTTTATAATAAAAATTATCTATTAAATAAAAAAATATTTATAATAAAATGGAAAAAATTATTTATTTATTTTTATAATTATAATAATAATAATAATAATAATAATAATAATAATAAATTTACTATTATTTTCTATCTTATAAAAGAGAAGTAAAGATACATACACTTTTTTATTAATATTTACTAAAATGTATAAAAATGATTCATCTTCTGTGTTAATACCTCATAATTCAAATTTTACTCCTTACAATATAATTATTTGTTAAACTTTTAAAAGTTAATAATTATTTTTATCTATTTTTTTTTCTTATTCATCAATAGTTATTTTTTAAGTTTTTTTATTCATTTATTTTATTTTTAATAAATATAAATAATAAATATAAATTAATTTTGTATATTAACTAAAAATATTATAATATTATTATATACTAATATAATATCATGAATGTGTTTATGTTAGTATTACACAACGAGAATACATTATATTATATATGTTATATGTTAAGAGGTAATTATTATACCGTATACTTTAGCAAGGATGAATTTACCTTTATGTAGTCAAAGGACATATGAGCTCCTAAACTTTCTCATATTTTTTTTTATGTAGTATTGCATAGCATACAAGACTTAAAAACCACTAAAAAAAATGAAGACCATTATATGTTATATATTTTCGTCGTACTAATGGCTATGAATTTTCTGTTTTTGGTGGTTAATAAATGGTCATGATAAATGTGGCAACAAAGGATTGCTTGAAAAGGACTCTGATTGCGTCTAAACTAAATTCATTAAAGATAATAATAATTACTGGTATTTTGAAACTGGGTGTTCAAATCATAAGACAAAAAAAATATAGTCCAATAAAAGGTGAAATTTGTTGATAATAACCTATTTAGGCTAAAGGATTGGGCACAAATTTGATTGGAGGAAAAGATGGAAAATAAGCATTCATAATAAATGTTTTTTATTACCACAAATGAAAACCAACTTTAAGCTTTGGATAATTAATGGAGAAAGGCCATGGCATGAATATGAATCAGAATGGGATGAAAGTTTACTATTGCAAGAGAAAACTAATTTTGAAGGTTCATTTGAATATGCCAAAACAATTTCAGGGAAAAGTTATATCTACTATTGCTTATATTTTGAACAAAAATCAAACTAAGAACCTACATTATATGACTTAAGTGGAAACATGTGGAAGAAAACATGGAGTAAGTTATTTTAGAGTGTATCTAATGAAAGAAGAAAAAGGTTGGATGACAAGGGAACACTAATGGTGTTCTAGAAAGGAGTTAGTGGTAGGATTATCTTTATGAGAGGTTGATTACATTAGTTACAGCCTTAATGAGAACATGTCAAGTCTTATGGCTTGAGAACTTGGTATGAAAAATAAAAATTGGAAGATAAGAGCCAATGAAAATACTAATAAACAACAATTTTCCTATAAGCTTAGCTAGACATGTTATTGCTGATGGAAGGATGAAACAAGATTTTACTTCCTATGAAATCATGTTAGCAAAGAAGAATTGGTGTTAAAATATTGTAGTACCAATTAACAACTGGTTCATATTTTATCAAAGTCAACGCAGATGATGTGAAGTTGATTAGAGAGATAATAGAAAGTATTGCAAACAATTCAATTAGTGTTGTATTATATGATAGTTAGTAGGTGTTCACTACGTACTTGTAATAAATACTTTGTAATACTTCTATAAATAGTAATGATCTATTCTATTGTATGTGAAATATCAAATTTTATATTAACTATATATGTCTTTTTTGTCGTCTTCTTTTTTCTCGATTCTTGGAAGACTATTTGGTACTTTCCAATAAATTTCAAACTTTTAAACTTGAAATACTCTCTTTTACAATATTTAAATAAGTATATTTCAAGATTGGTTTAATAACTTTACACACTTAAATCTCAAGTGGCGTGGCTTAAAACGTAAAAGTAAAAACTGAGACATCAATTATTGATCTTTAAAAACAAGAAAAATAGATATTAGATGTAATGTTGAAAGTCTTGACATGAACAAAATCTTTCACCGTTAACCACTTCTATCAAACGACTATCAGTATATTTGATATGTTAGTTGTATTTATAAGTACAAATGAACCCGTTTTTTCTTTTAATTCATCACCATACATAATTATTTAATTTTTTTCTCAGATTTATTTTCAAAATGTTTCTTTTTTCTTTCAGTTAAATGAGTTTAATTAATACGGTTGTAAAACTAGATTTACTATTGCACATGATTCTTAAGTTGGGAATCTATACTTTTATGACCTCATATTCACATCTGATTTAGTATTGACTATGATGAAATTATTTTGGAAGTGGTTGATTTTTTTAAATATAATAAATATTTTTACTAATTACCTTTTATCTATTTCATTATCAATTTTCTGTACTTATTACAAATAAATATCATGTATTTTATTATTGATTTTCTGTAATTTTACAAATAAGTCTATAATTGTTTCAAATAGAAAACATACAATTGCCTTGCCTATTTTAAACGTTGTGGTTAACATCACATTGTATCTTTTACAGCAGTAATTGGTGGATTATTTTAAGGAACATGTTATTGGTGGTTTCGGACAACGACAAAAACTATAAGCCAAGGAGAACGGAAACGTGTCATAAAAAGTCAGACATAATGCTATATCCACCCTGTAAACATAATGTTATATCATATAAATTCTTTATCATCCATTTACAAGAAAATTTTAGAGTGAAAGTAAATTATTTTCTTATTATGTGGGCTGAAAAGCTCTGCACCTCCCATTCAGTTTCAACTTCTATGTAGACATTAAAAGGAAATTAAGTGAAGTATTTAAATTAAAAGAATATTCACTGCCATCGGCAAGGATCACGTCAGCTTATACAAAAATACAATCGTCCCCATTGTTCAATGGGCACAGAACGCAGACATGAGAAATCTAGAATCAATGCACTCGATGTTTTACAGGCCTAATATAAACACCTTGAAGTGTCAAAAAATTGCCTTTCCTATTTATTTAATTTACTTTATCTCATTTTATTACCACTCGAAAGGTGAACACGCAGTGGCAACAGCATTTAAAATTTCCATCAACGATGACTTCACTGCTTAATGAGGTTCCTGATCACATACGGAAGTATGCCACCATTGTTAAAGTAAGCAAGTTCCACCTGAAAATACAAGGGTGTGTTACACAATAATCTAAGGACAAGTTTTTGGAACGCCGAAATATGGCGCTCAATAATAGACCACAATTTACATTAAATTGCATCAATGGACAAACATGAATAAGGGACATGTTTAAATTACCTCAGTGTCGAAACGAGCTGTGCAGGTGAAAGATTTTCCAGTATCCGTTGTTACGGTGACATCTTGGCCAGGCCTTATCTCGCTGATTTTACTCGGGAGATCAATTGTATAACGCTCGTGACCGGTCAATCCTAATGTGTCAGCGTCCTCACCAGATTTAAAGCAAAGAGGAATAATACCCATTCCTACCAAATTACTACGATGAATTCTCTCAAAACTTTTAGCTATCACAGCTTTGACACCCTGTCAGAAATAAGTACACGTTATCATGCTAGCCATGAATAAGTCTCGAGATATGTTCTGAAAACCACCAAATGACAGGCTATATATGACTTACCAATAGCATGGGACCCTTAGCGGCCCAATCTCTGGAACTCCCACTACCATACTCGGCTCCAGCCAGAACAATGGTGTCCTTCCCTTCAGCCTTGTATCTCTGGCGTAAAAGAAAAATCGTGGGGATTAGAATATCAAAAGAGCAAAAATCAGACTGTTTATCTCATTGTCCTAGCACAAAGGTATCCCCACTAGTTCTACTATGGGTGGAAAAATAATCTTTTACTTTTCATATTAAGGTGACTGGTGGATTTTGATCCTTTATCAAGTCTATACTTGGTTTAGAAGTTTTCTGGTTTAAAATCCATTAGAATAACTAAAAGGTAAAAATTGTCTGGTAGTTTTCATTTTTTTAAACTCCAGAGATAACCTTAGTGCTGGTTGGGGGTAGCGGATAGTAAGGAGGGAGAGAAAGGAGTAGAGAAGAAAGAGGAGTTGGTTTTTTCCAAAAAGCTCCTTGATTCAGTTCCTTTTTCCTTTTCTTCAGTAAATGTTAAACTTTTTATTTTTAAAAATCTTTCCAGAAAATGCATTGTTGTTCTCCAAGGGGAGGATCCAAAATTGGGAGATTTAGTTGCAATAACAAGCCTTGCAGTCATTGCAACCAGTCGTGAATTAGTGATTACCTATTTTAATTATTTAATAAGCAAGACCGAAAAATTGATGTACATAACATGCATTATAAAAAAAAAAATCAACGTTTTTCCTCATCAGCAAATGGCTGTTAGTTTAAATTTTGGAAAATGATTTAGGAAAGAAAAGGTCAATAAATATCATACGAAATAAAAAGTCAGCCACTTGAAAAGCAAGAAACAGCATATTATACTTCTTTAGTACATAATTTACCTGCGCGGCATCAAACACATAAAGCTTCTCCCCGGTGGGAATGTGAACTGTCTTGGGGCCAACCTCCCCATTCAAGAGCTTGTTAACAAGACGAATGTTTGCAAAAGTTCCCCTCGCCATCACTTCATCATTGCCACGGCGACTTCCATATGAATTGAAGTCTTTTTGTTCCACCCCTCGCTCCAGAAGGTATTTTGCAGCTGGACTGTCCTTGTTAATGTTTCCAGCAGGAGAAATGTGATCAGTTGTTATGCTGTCACCAAAATTCAGCAGACAGTAGGCATCTTTCACACCATGAGCACCGGGTGGATCCATGGTCATACCCTTGAAGTATGGAGGTTCATGAATGTATGTTGACTTCGGGTCCCATGAGTACAGGGTCTCGGCGGGAACTTGCAGTTGGTTCCACATAGTGTTACCTTTGGTAATAGCTTCATATGTGCTTCGGAACATGTCAGGCAACACACTGGATTGAACAGCCTATGAATCAAGTAACCAAAGTTAATTACACAGTAAAATTTGTAAATTTTACATAATGAGGAATTTAAACATCATTTACATCTGCAATTTCTTGAGTGGATGGCCAAATATCCCTCAAGTAAATATTCTTTCCATCCTTCCCTGTTCCTATTGGCTCCTTTTCAAAGTCAATGTCAACCTGGAAATTCAACCAAAAGGTAAATGATATGTTAATAGTGTACACACTCTAACGGCAAGTTTAGTTTCAGAAAATGTTCGAGTTGTTCTCTACTTTCACTTTTGATTACAACAATGTCATTATTTCAACTTTGTTTCTTATTTATAAATGTCAGCATAAAAAACAACAAAACAAGAATTGTTCACCGTTTCATTTGCAAATGTTTGAAAACAAAAAACATGGCCTTCTTGTGGTCAATCGTGGAACAAAAAATGGAAATAGAAAACACCCTCTCAACGTAATAGGTCCTATATTCCATCAACCTTTTAACGGACTAGTTAATAAAAAAGAATCCAACGTACTAAAACAAATTTCAAGATAAAGCTAATATAGTTGGCAGAACACGGGGACATATTAGTCGGAGACATTAGCACGCAATGTCAGAAGAAAAAATAAAAATAGCCTAAGCCCATAGCAAATTGTAAGTCAAGATCCCAAGTTCTGGATATAAAAATTCTAAAAATTTGATAGATAATTGAAAATAACACATATAGCACTGCATTTGAATTCAGTGTAAGTCTACTATATTAGAAATAGCAACCAGAACATGTACAAATATATATATATATATATATATATATATGAAGAGTATCGACCAGACAACATCAACGTCTGAGGTCAGCCTCCAGACCAGCACTTTTAACATATCAGTTTTGTTTTTTCCAACAAAGTACTTGACAATCACAATCTAACCATTCTTCATAACAAGATATGAAAATCAGACTATATGAACGAAGCAATAATAAAAACCCTTTCATATACACAACAAAAATATGGATCAGGGAAACATACTGTGCCAGCAAGAGCATAAGCAACAACTAGAGGTGGTGAAGCAAGGTAATTAGCTCTGGTCAAGGGATGCACACGGCCCTCAAAATTACGGTTCCCAGACAACACAGCAGAAGCCACTATGTCTGCCCAAGACAATTATAAGAATTTAATCAGTTCAGTAAATGTTAAGCAGAATCCGATTAGTAGTTTATCTAAAAAGTTATAAGCATGACAATTGCAAGAATGGCAGAATTTAGCTTCAAGTACAGAAACGATATTTGATATCTCACCATTTTCAGAGATAGCAGAAGCTACTGACGGGTCCAGTTCCCCAGAATTGCCAATACATGTGGTACAGCCAAATCCAACAATATTGAAACCCTGTTCATTTAGATACTTTTGCAGCCCACTGACCAAAAAATATAAAACAAGTTCAATACATTTCTCAAGAATTGAGCAGACTGAGCAGGGAAGTACATTTATAATACAAATTAAAAAATTGATATTCCACTATGAAAAGTACCTCTGAAGTAGATATTTTGTAACAACTCCAGATCCAGGAGCAAGACTTGTTTTTACCCATGGCTTAACCTGTCAACCAGTAAAAACATCTACAATTACGAACTAGAAAAGGACAGCATAAATAAAATACAATTTGGCACCTTTGGAAGTGGAAGAAAAACTGGACAACATCATTTAAGCACATGTTTAGAAGTACCACGATGACAGTTTCTAACATCTATTTTGGTGCCTAACCTTCAAACCAAGCTCATGGGCCTTCTTTGCCACGAGACCAGCCCCAAGCATAACACTTGGGTTTGATGTATTCGTACAGCTTGTGATTGCAGCAATCACAACACTGCCATGCTTGAGCTCTGCTGGCTGCCCGTGAAAATCAAATTTTGCAACTTTTCCTTGTACATCTTTTGGTATAGCAAAACCCTGAATTTCAAGAAAACATGCAAGAAGATTAAACTGCTGCATGCTTTATGACAGCAACAGTGTCACCAAGTTAAAGTCTACAACTTGAAACTATTAGAATGACAAATACTAGAAAAAGATTAATGTCTTTCATTCTTATTATCATACCCTTTCTGAAATCTTGGTAGAGTGATCATAGAAAATAAGAACTATAATAAAGAAAGAATAGTATTCAGGAAATAGGACTCACTTCACCTCATGTAACATCAAACATGTTTTAGATTGAAGTTTCAAGAAAGAAAATGGCAATTTCTTTCTCTTAACATACTGTTGTCATTTCTATTGGGCACTGGGTGGGGCTATTTATAATGCTACCCCTTGATTGCCCAGTTTGCAGAAACAAAGTCATACAATAAGTAAACAGGACTCCCTTCACCTCAGGTAATATCGAACATATTTTAAATTCACGTTTCAAGAAACAAAAATAGCAATTTCTTTCTCTCAACATAATGTTGTTATTTCCCTTGTGCACTGGGTGTGGCTATTTATAATGCTACCATTTGATTGTCCAAGTTTGCAGAACCAAAGGCATTCAGTAAACAGTAAAGTAATTTGTGTTTGATGCAACAATCTGAAATTCAATTTGTGATCATCATTTAGGTATACGTTAGTTCTAAGTTACCACGGACACAAAAAAAAAGGAGACAGCAAACTTAACCTAGTTACTTGACCATCACAGCATTACTAACCTTAAATCCCACTTTGTTGTCCAGACAAGCATGCCAATCAGCCTTCATTTCTTTCAAAGGCACCCGATCATGAGGTCTGGAAGGAGTATATTCAGTATGAATTACCACACAGATTATAAAGCAGAATTTTTTTAAACAAACGTTAAATGCAAGACATGTTTTGCAAAATGAAAGGGTCTTACCTCTTGGGTCCTGAGATGCATGGTTCAACTTCGTCGAGGTTCAATTCAAGATAGGATGAATAAACTCTATCCGGTTGAGGCTGTATTTCCAGAAAATAAATTAACTTTCCATACCCTGACATATACACATTTGTTTTGTTGAAAAGGAGTACATAGGATATTAAACTAGTATTACCTCATTATAGTCAATAAACAATTTGTTTGCCCTGAGATAGGCCTCTATCATTGCCACCTACAATGTCAAAAATGAAATTTAAGAAATCTCACAAGCATTTCACATCATTGGAAAATAACGAGTGCATACTTACAGTCTCATCACTTCTTCCAGTTAACTTGAGGTATTGTAATGTAACGTGATCTACAGGGAAGAAGCCCATGGTTGCACCATATTCAGGAGACATATTGGCAATTGTGGCCCTATCGGCTAATGATAGCTCACCCATACCATCACCTATAGAACAAAACCATAAATACCGTTAAACAGTTAGAACAGTTCAGCATAAGCTAAAAATAATGAAGAAAAACAAGTGTAGCCAATTACCATAAAATTCAACAAATTTCCCCACAACACCATGTTTCCTAAGAATTTGTGTCACAGTTAGAACCAAGTCAGTTGCTGTAACTCCATTGCGCAACTTTCCAGATAACTTGAACCCAACAACACCAGGTAACACCATGCTCATAGGCTGTCATTATCAAAGTACACATCATTAGGAACACCACTGTAACTAAAGTTCTTTATGAGCTAAGTTTGAGATAAGGATAAAAAAACTTAATTCTAAAGAACAATTTATCAGAATTCATCACATTTATAGGGAAGTACAATATTATAATCAAAACACATTAACCACCAATAAACCAAAATTTGGAAGTAAATATACCTGGCCAAGCATTGCTGCCTCTGCTTCAATACCCCCAACACCCCATCCAGCAACTCCAAGCCCGTCAATCATTGTTGTATGTGAATCAGTCCCAACAACACTGTCGGGATAAAGCAGGCCTTCACTGTTGAAAACAACACGTCCAAGATATTCAAGATTGACCTACAACAAGACAAAACAAGTCCCCGTAATTAACAATAAATAACCATAAAAAATATATTCCATAACATCATTACTAATGTCTGATTAGCGCTTACCTGATGTACTATACCAGAACCAGGAGGGACAACAAGCATGTTACGGAAAGCATTAGACCCCCATTTAAGAAAAGCAAATCTCTCCTTGTTTCTCTGGAACTCAAGCTCCATATTGGCCTGCACTGCATTCTCTGACCTTGCTACATCAACTTGAACTGAATGATCAATAACAAGATCAACAGGAACCTGACAACAATTATAGCCAAGAGTCAGAAACACTTGTACTATAGCAAACATAGCATGTAGGGAAAATATGGCCATGGGGGCTATTTGTTAAATTTCTAAAATCAGAATAACTAGGCTTAACAGTTAGTTTTAAACTGTTTTTAGTAATTACTCAAACTTTAAAGTAATAGTTCTCGAAGATTCACTTTTAGGGAAAATTAGTTCATAAAATCCTTCATTGCTATGATACGGTTTTTGAAATAGTAAATGAGCTGTCTAGGAAATTAAAATAGCCTGCAATGCATGCAACAGCACAAGTTTCTTTCAAATAATATAAAAAATATAAAGGAATCCTACACAGTTAATCAAATCATTAAATGTTTCCTTATTAGTCTCACTCTCAAACCTCTATTACCACATACAACTTCAAAAACAATTCAGTAAACAACATTTGATCTTAAACAAATTCCTAATCAAATTTTATGCATGTTTAATATAAGTTCATATCAGTCAGCGGATAAACTCCCTTAAAAGTCACTTTGGTTGGGACTGGCCGCATGGAAAAATATATCAACAAATGGTTTTTACTATGTATGATGACACTGCTAATAGATAGAATTTCTTTTAAAACGTATATACAAAGTAAATCAGGAGGAAATGTTATCTATCTATCTATATATCTATATATATGAATGTGTATGAAAGTTACAGTACCAAAGCACACTTTAGATAGACAGTCGGTAATACGCAAAGTAAAAAGAAAATATTGTGTATCAAAAAGCCAATAATTACTAATGAGAACAATTACAAGTTTAAGGCACGTAGAGAACTCTACATAGCACATAAAAATTTGGAATCTCTGCATCAATGACTGCACAGAAAAATTATAAGAATGGTGTATACCAGAGGATTGATCTTATTAGAATCACTGCCAAGCTTATTCATAGCATCACGCATGCAAGCCAGGTCAACAACAGCAGGGACTCCAGTAAAATCCTGATGTGAGAAGAAAAAACAGGTTAAAGAAAGAACCCAAATGATTGTATATCACCCATCCATGACCACAACTCTTTTGCCGCACCCAGTATTGAACAAGTTACCTGCAGTAGAACGCGAGCAGGCTTGAAAGGAATCTCAACTTGCTTCACAGAAGAGTTTTCCCAGTCAATAATCTTCTCAACATCTTCTTTAGTAACTTGGAAGTTGTCACAATTACGGATGGCAGATTCAAGGAGAATTCTGATAGAGTATGGTAACCTATCTGTCAAGGACCACATAGTTGAAACCATCAGCAAAAAAGAATTAACAAAGAGACATCGCTATTTTAAAGAACTAGAATTTTATCACTAATCATCATTAGATTACGATAATAGAACTACATAACCAAAATTCTAGTAAATAAAATTAAACAATTACGCTAGCAAATTACCAATTCTCGGATCATTGAGAGACGGAAGGCTGTAGAACTTTCCAAACTCGCCACCACCAGGCTTAGGGAGACTCGTTAGATTTCCCTTGAAAGGATTATCAAGAGCTGAAATGGCACTTACGTTAGATGACCGATCAGAACACAAAATTCAGCTGCATACATTAGAGATACTAAACTACAAATCACTCAGATAAAGCACAATCCGTCAGCACTAAATAATAAACATAATAATACTATGACAACAAAAACAATAATTAGACAATTATATTATAAAGATATTGCAGTATGGATTAATATTTGATGAATTAAATAATGTTCAGTTTAAATCAAACCCGGTTGGGAATATACGAGTGAATATATGATTTCTTTTCTCTTAACCTCGTTATTTCACAACTATTTTATAACTATTTTTTTTATCGGCGAACAACTATATTACAATTATAATAATAATAATAATAATAATATGAATTGATGATGGATTAAACGTTGAGGTTATATATGATTTTTCCTCTCTTAACCTCGTTGACGATCGGACAGAAGATTCCAGAAAAGAAAAAGGGCAAAAGGAAATTCAGTCAATTCAAACTTCAAATTCGATCGAAATACGAAAAATCGCATCCAAAACGAACGATTCTCAGCCAAGCGAAGCAGATCAAAAGAAACAGAACTCCAATATTGCGGGAGAGAACAGTGAAGTACCACTAGTGGCGATCCTCCGGTGGAAGCGTTCGATGAGGGGAGCGACGGCTCTGATCTGATGGCGGAGGCCGAGTGGAGAGCGCCAATCGACGCCGTGGCTCCATCGCGGAACGGCGGAGCCGAAGGAGCGCGCGGCGGTGGAAGAGCCGGGTAATCGGCGAGGAGCGGAGCGAGAGAAGGCTCTATAAACAGAAGTGGAGGTAGAGGAAGCAAGCGTAGAGCGAGAAGCTCGGAGGAGCGAAGAGGCTGCAGAAGCCATGATCAAAGCATTCGTATGCTGAGAAGCGTGTGGAGAGCGAACGCAAACTAGGGCTTCTTTTAGCTCTAGAAGAAAATAACAGTACCCAATATTTCTCTATATATATAAGCCTACTCTCAATTATTACTGAGGATAATACCAAGCAGAAACCGTTTTATTGAGACCCGAACCCGTTCCTCTGCGGGAGCTTCCATACTATGCAATCCTCATGTCCAATCAACTCTCTAAAATACCCAACTTATCGTCGTAGGTTATTTAATTTTTCTTTTACTTGTTATAACAATTCCTTCCAACACATACCCGGGTTCCCGGCAAATTTTTCGAATTTTGGCCAAGTGGCTTCATCAAGTTGTATTCTTTCATTTAACTTTATTCCCATCCCTGGCGAAAAAACCACCACCGTTCCCTTCTCCCGTTATTAGCTTTCTATGACTAACGAATCATTCCACGTGCTTTCTCCATCGTTGATTTTTCATCTTTGATGCAATAGCTCAATGCAATGAATTATTCATTTATTCTTTTCCTTGTTTTACATATCACTGGTGTCGGTGTTCACTTTTGTGTAATGATAATCACGAGCCAACTTGGTCAGCATTGCTTAGCCGTTGAAAGCGCAAGGATCATCACGTGTGGCTAGGGTTTATTGTGGTACATGCGCCTGCGATGTACCATAGTTGATTTTGGTTTATTTATTATCATGATTAGTAATAAGAGTTTTTGTTTGAAGGTACTTGTCTGAATTGGTTTCAGAAAGTGGGAATAATACTCAGCCATCGAAACCGACCAGGAATAATATTCTATGGTAGGTCCAGCACAAACGTTGACGATTCCCAACAAGACTAATATTTTGGATTTTTTTTTATTAATAAAGCACTCTTTATATTTTTTAAAGCAAGAAAATTTAAAATTTAGTAAAGTCTCTTGTCATGAAATCAATTTAAAACATCTTTTAGTATTTTTAAAAGTATTTTAAGTATATAAGCAACGGTTGACATGTATTATTAATCGGTTAAACATTTTAAAGTATCACATTATTTCGTATCAGCAATATTTGGATACCTCCATATATAATAAAAAGTAAAGAACTACATTATTCATATTGAAAAGAAAAAGTCAAGTTAATAAAATTATACTAAAAAGGAAAAAAAAAGTGACTTGTTAATGTTAGGGATGTTTGGCAGAAAAAGAAGTTATTCTCAAATATAAAGCTGGAAAAGTATATTTCTCATATCTGGTTTATCATATAAAAAAAAGATATTCCAAGAAGACAAGATTCTTTGAGAACGAATTTGATCTAACGATATAAGAATAGAAAATTAAATAAATAGAAAAGTTACTGAAAAAAGTGCCATGCTACTTTTATTAAAATGTTGAATGATAAAGATTTTGGTAAATTTAAGCGTTTTTCTAAAAATTTATATAAATATTTTCAGCTATAATTTAATTTCCACTAATCATAGTTCTTTTTATAAATAATGATTCACTATAGTTGGCTATGGAAAAAAAAGTGTATCGTCCGCTAAACATCTCCCTAAAGATAATTGAAAGAAATAAATAAATCTAGGATAAATTTAATACTATTAAGTTAATTTGTATTAAAGAAAATAATTTTAGATCAAGTTCCTTCAGAATATAAATAAATAGATTTGTCATATAAGTTTTCTTTGGTAAATAGAATTGTGAACTATATAAAAAATTTAAAATTATTATTTTATTGAGTTAAATATATATATTTTCCTTCCTTAATCTACTTTTAAAATTTGTATTTTATTTTTAAGTTATATATATATATATATATATATATATATATATATATATATATTTATTTTATAAAAGTAATGTAAGATTTTATCTCTAATAAAATAAATAACACGTTGAGGTTATATAATATTTCATTGCGAAACTTTGTTATTAACGTGATAAACACTCCAAATACCATTTGTTCGAGAGATATTTTAATTTTACATGATTTCATAAAATATAATAGAGAAAGACATTTATATTTAATCTAGAAATGAAAAACATGTTTTATAATAGTCTATTTAACCATTTTATTAATAATCATTATATCAATTATATTTTTATCACTTTTATTTGTAATCATTATTATTTTTAAACTAAGAAAATAAAAATACACTAAATTATATAAAATATTATAAAAATATTATTTCTTAACCTAAATTGAGATATTGAAAATATTTTTCCCTTAATAATTTTCTATTACAATTTCTTTCCAAGTTACTAAATGAATATTTATTGTTTCCAATCTGGGTACAATATTTTAAAATCTATTAAGAAAGTTCCTGGATGAAAATGTTTATTATATGAAATTACTTAGAAAATGTGTTATAACAATAACTTATATATCAATAATATATTTGATAAAATGTTTATCGAGCTTAACATGTTTTATCTTATTATATAGTATTGAATATTGGTTAATGTTTATAACTCACAATAAATTGCATTGCATCAAAACCTTTATTGTAGGCTATAATAGGTAGCCTACTTACTCTTCACACAACTCTAATGCTCTTCCCTAAAAGTTTAATAAATCACTCCTTGGTTTTTTTAATTTTTTTTTTACTGAGAGTTTCATGCAGTGGTTAAACTCAATGATTTTATAAAATGTTTTTATGGAGATATTTTTCAATTTTAAATAAAAATTTAAAATGTATTTTCACATAATTTTCAGTAATTATTTTTAAAATTATAATACAATTTCTCTCAAGGATGATTTGGTAAATATCTAATATTATTCACTATAACATTTTTAAATATATCATATTCATCATATTATAAAGAAACTTTCATCTTAAATCACACAATATTTTCCTTAATCCAAACAATTACAACTTCACCTTTTATTTCCTTTGAGATTCACTCAAATCTACTCTTCCAAATTCACCCTCTACTCCAAACACACCCTAAATGAAATGAGTAACCTTATGAGAGACATTTTATGTCCATATTTCTTACCTAATAACTTATTTCTTAACTTCTCACTAAATCTCACACAAAACCTCATATGTTATTATCGTTTGGATCCTTATTTCACATTCACCCATCTATGTTGTCCCCTTTTAGTTATAAAAGTGTTGGTTCTACCCTAAAACTGTTAATTATGTTTTCTTTCCATGCAAATCATGTTCTCTTTCATTGAAAGTCTCGCTACCCCTATTTTTGCACCCATCCTATATTTTTCATTGTGTCCTTTTTTTTTTGTTTGGGATTAAGGAATAATCTTGGATAGGTTACAATTAAACTCTTATTTTCTTTTCACTTATTAAGCTAAAAAATAATGTTTCTTTCATCCTTTACATTTCAACTGACATTGTTCTAACATCACTTGCAACGAGTGTCTCTTCCACATTTTTTAAGTCCTTCCACAGTAAAAGATTGCACTTATTTGTGTTCACCCCTTTTTGAAACTCTTTTCATTTTCCATGGTTGATTTCTAACACCTTACACCACATGGACTATTTTTGATGAAAAATGTTTTGTACTCACTTTGCCTAGAAGTGAATGCATTAAATATTCTAACATATTTCACATATAAGCCACAAATGTGTATGGGTTAACATACGTCCTTCCAATTCATTTAAGTTATTTTTCATTCTAACATTTTTTCATCCTCGCAAAAATTGATATTGCATATTTGCATTCACCTTATCTAGAATTTTAAACAAAGACAAAAATAATAAAGGTCAATATGTCATGATAAAGTTAAATGCTTAAATTTTCACAAAGTCGGTATACTCCTAAACTTTGTTATGATTAACTCCAGTATTAAGTCTTCTTATAATTATTGTTTATAAGGATTCAAAAAGTAAAAAGGTTACAATTCAACAAAATTATGACTATATTATATTTTTACTTGATTGCCTCTTTTGTCCCACATCCCCTTTTAAAGAGGTTTACTTGGAGTTTTAATGTTAGCTTAAAACTCCTTAACATACTATTGATGACTGACACATTATTGAAGGTGACTTCTCCTAAAAAGATTGTATAATGGTAAATCAATGTCAAAATTTTTGTCACCCACATTGTGGCCTTTATACATGCCTTGTTCAATAACTTGTTTCGGCTTCTTCTTTTTCGTAAAACAGGGTTGTTTTGAACCTGTAATTGTAAAATAGGGTCAATGAACTTTTTATTTTTACAGAATAAGGTGAAGTCGTTATGACTCATGACGAAGTCGTCAACATACATGACGACTTCACTTTTTTCATACACATAAACTAGTAGGAATCCTAATGTATAGGAAGTCTAGGTACATCCCATTAGTTAGGTACAATAGGGAAGCTTGGGAGGGATGTACTCGGCCACGGACACGACAGGAAAGGGTGTTACTCAAGATAAGGCACAGTCAGTAAAAGAGGGTTAGAGTGGTGTGGTCAGAGGCATGTATCTCGGCCCAGGTGCCGTAAACATCACGGTCCAATGGCTAGACACATTTCAGGCACTGGAGTCAGGGAGTGGCTTGGTAGGGTGGCAGGCACGTGTAGGGTGGAGGCCGAGTAGATGTCGGCCCTTGGTGCCTGGTACATCTCGGCCCAAGGGTCCTGATGCGTAATGGGCCAGCAGTGCAAAGGGGTAGACCCATCCCAGTCACGGCAAAGATAGCACACAGGTCCAAGAGTTCGGAAGTCCAATGGAATGTAGAAATGTTACCGTTAAGGTCTGGGAGGCAGTTACTGTATTGATTAAGATTCCTTAGTGTTTAATGGGAGAAGGAAACCGCTCTGTAGGCAATAAAAGTGGGAA
>Ga0209589_1001101_pt1 | contig 42920 bp, 16 predicted proteins | sample CowpeawhiteBW_FD_187525 | JGI IMG/M metagenome (GOLD analysis project Ga0209589, IMG submission 187525) | Root nodule microbial communities of legume samples collected from California USA - Cow pea white BW (SPAdes) (version 2) | ecosystem: Host-associated > Plants > Roots > Nodule | place: USA...
AAATATTTCATTGTAGTGTATTTTTTTTTTACATTACATACATATGTATGTACGTATACAAAATAAATAAAAATTAAATAAAGGTAAAGTATAAATAATGAAGTAAAGTTAATCTTATTTAATATTTTGAGAATACCAATTAAATATAAATAAAAAAAAAATTAAAAACAAAAACACTTAAAAATACTAATAGAAGAACTATAAATCCTAAAAACTGTGCACATTTTTTAATAACTATTCTTCTTGATTTATTAGTTCTATAATTTTCAATAAATAGTAAAATAAAGTGTAGCAGTATGTGCTTAATGATTAACACTTAAAAATCAATTCAACTATGATGTTTTAAATAATTACAAAATAGACTGATTAAAAATACTGTTGAAGAATATAAAATTCTCCATAACCTACTTTCTTGTATTTATCTTTAAAAAAAATGAGTGCAGTATAGGAAGAGAGGGATACCTGTAATGAAGATGAAAGGGATAGTAGGGAATATGGTTAGGTCCATTTTGTTGTCCCTTTTCTTGAAGTAATTGAGTACCAAAGCCATACTCATTTATTTAGAAAATCAATCTCCAATTTCCCTTCATCTTCTTCTCCATCATTATGGCCACCATTTCAGCCACTCCCTCTCTTGTTTTTGTTCATATCATCATGTTATATGTATAGTGGAACCTATATACACTGCTCCAATTTTAGTATACCCACTCCTGCTCAACTTTCCTTCAACCAGTGAGAAAAAAATTAGAATATATATATATATATATATATATATATATATATATATATATATATATATATATATATTATTGCAATTATTTATCCCATTTGGTCGACTTAAAAAGGTTTCTTATAGTATTGATATTATCCATATTAGTGTAAACACATGTGTAATAGTGTATGTGTGTACGTATTTTTTTAAATATATATGATATTATAGTAGTAGATGATAATATTGTAATATTATTCAGTTAATATACAAGATTAATTTATATTTATTGAAAATAAAGTGAGATGAATGAAGTAAAGAATAGGAAATAACTATTCATGAATAGGAAAAAAATGAGAGAAAACAGACAATTTTATAAAAAACATGTAGAAGTAATTGTTAATTTTTAAAAATTTGACAAATGATTATAAAGGGTAAAATTAAAATTATGAGACGTGGAAACAAAAGAGGAAATCCTCTTTAGTTATAGATGGTTGTTGCTAGACGAATGTCATCTTATTCTTAGCGTGGTTTTGATTTTTGATATCTATTTTCGCCAACGTCATACGTCAACATTCTTGTAGTGATATATAGATAAATTTCAATAAAAAAATGAATTTTTTAATTTGTATTTTTTTATTAAAAAATAATATATAAAATAAGAATATTTGGAGTATCCTAATTCATATAGAGATCTTATTTACAAAGCTAAAAGAAATGACGATATTATTCTTCAAAATTCCTCATCAAAACCTATCATACAAGCATACTAAATATCAGAAAAAATATCAAGGTATCAAATTAAGTGTAATAGCATGAAGCTTAATCTATCATATATTAACAACAGCGAAATAATACAACATAATAAATATCTCAAAATTTTTAATGTGTTTCCGAAAATTGATCACAAAGTATGATGGTGAAAAATCATGAATTGATTTGTTGTGTAAATACAGTAAAGTAATTTAGCTAAAGATGCAAAGTGCGTGTTTGATTCTGCATCAAATTGATGTAGAATTGATTTTCTAATGCGAAATCAGTACGTGTTTAGTTTTTAAAATCAAGATTAAAAAATTCACGTTAAATGAGAAACAACTAATTCTTATTTTTACGTTGGAGAATTGATTTAGCTGGAATCAATTTTCTAACACTGAACCAAACACACCCAAAGTAATGTGGAGAATGTAGTTAGGAAAGGGAATTGCCATGCTAGGGCAAAGGAAGCAATATACTAATCATGGTTATTCAATTTTACAATAGAAGTTTAAAATATCATTAAAGTTTATGGTTAGAGATAAAATGTATAATATATGGAGAAAAATGAAGGCGTGATGATGTGGTTTTGAAGATGGAAGGTTAGGGCATTCGATGAGGAGAAGGACCACTCACTATCTTTCACTCATTATTTGTTGTATTACTACAGCCAGAATACTACCAAGCACTACCACCAGATATCAACATGTTCATAGTCAACTATGATATCAAAATCCCCTCATATTTTCAACAACCTTTTATTTCTACTCTATTTTCTTCTTCTTCTTTTTCCCATAATATTCATCTATATCTCTTTTTCTCAAAATTGAGACACATTTTTGTTTGGATTGTTTTCATGTATAATTAGTTGGACCAAAACGATATTTCTAATAATTTCATGTTAGATATTAATACAAATCGTGACATCAATCTTGCTTGCACCCAAAAATTTATTATAATTTGTCATTACATGAAATTCTATTAAAATAAAATGAATACAGAGCATGGGGACTACCAAATTCATAATAAAAAATTACACTTTATTAAACACATACAAACTATACTTAATACGAAAAGAAAAACTAAATAAATATATGGAAATAAAATATTAAACTACTTATAGTGTTTTCTATTAATAAAAGTTAAAAATTAGTTAATTTATTAGTACAATATTTTTTTTTTTCAAAAAAAATATAAAATTTTTTGAATTGTGTATACCTACAAAAATCCAAACACTAGCTATTATTATCTCCATGGGGAATAAGACTACCCTCGGGACCAAGACTAGTCATTCACATTTTTTTTTCTTTTGGGCAAACTAAAGAGCACGTTTAATTCTTTTTGTATATAGTTTGGTCCAAAAGCATATATTTTACTAGAACCATCTATCTCTCTTAGACACATCCACTCCTTATTTTCATACTGTTTTAAAGTTTGGAGTTTTTTTTTTTTTTATTGACAAACAATGAATATATAAATGTACACGAGACAAAGTATCTCAACCTATATATAAAAAGAAGTTCTAAACAGGGATATTGCAAATAAAACACAAACTTCCTATCAAAGTCTATCAATGTAATAGTTTCTAAAGTGGATAGTTCCCTCCTTATAATAGTGCAATTTTAACTTTGAATGCAGTCGTGAATTTGTTGATGATTGGCATTGTTTGGTCGTCTTGTATGTCCCCTGAAAAATTGTTCAACTTAAGAGGTACTGAACATTTGGCTAGCTTAAGAGGTGTAGAAATTGCACACTCTATGGCTTTGCACTTCAAAAAGGCAAACATCATTTGAACTGGTACTACTCCACAACTTCCAATTGAGATCTTAGCTACTATCGTACACAACTTTTGAGCTACTATAAAGGACATAAACATCTGCAACAATCTTTCTTAACCAAGAGAACAAAGATGTTGCGAAAGAATCCAAGCCACCTTAACCAATTCATTTTTTCCCTGCAAAAGTAAATAACTAAAGTCGAAACGGAGGCTTGCATTCTTGTTAAGCAAACACTATATGATATTAAATCCAATAAATACTTCTAAACATGAGATATTGTATTCAACCTTAATAAAATGACATCAGGTAAGCCCCATTTAGGCCTTATTTTACTTGTTAAAATTTCCAACAACCCTAAAAGCATTGTTACTGTCCCCATTTCTAGCAACCCAATATCCTACTATTAGCAAATGTCCCCATAAGTGACCTGTCTATTTTTTCTTGGTATCCAATTATCATTCAAGCTACTTTGCACCCATATGTTCCATTACTATTAATACCCTTTTTACTTATCTATTAAGTTATGGATTTTACACATATAGATGGGTTTAAGCATAAGTCAGAGTATGTGAAATTTGCCTTTATATATTTGTATTTAACCCATACTCAAACGTTTAACTATGTCATGTAGAAAATCTCTTATGCATCCACTCTTCTATTCTTGAAGATAACATTGTTCATGTGGTTCCATATAGTCGAGATGATTGCTACCCACCTATGATGCATCGATACTTCAATTTTGGTCATATATCTGTGTCCGATATTTTAGGATATTTTATCAATACTTATTAATGAAGTATCTAGTTTATGAAGTTGTAGTAGACTAGACAAAAATCTTTGAATAATTATCAATTTTAGTGACAAAAAATAATTAGTCACTATAGTAAGCAATTTATGTACCAATTTATAAACTAAACATTATTAGCAACTAAAATAGTTTAAAAAGTTATAATTGATCTCTAAATTGGTAACTAAAATAGTTTCTATTATAAATTGGTCACTAACATTAGCTACCAAGGTTTTAATTTGGATTCATAGAATAACAATCATATATTTATTATGTTTTTAAAAATTATTATACACTTTTCAATATTCATATATCATGTATCTATTACTTATCATATCCTATTATTTTCAAAATAAACGTATCGACATATCGGATATGTGTTGTATCCGATACACGTATTGTATCAATGCATCATAGCTACCCACAAACACCTCCATACTCTGTTTCCTTTTTCATTAATTTCCATTAGGCAGAAATGTTGGAAGTTCCTGTAGGCTTAGTTATGAATAACAATACTTGTCCCAACCTAATTATTACACATATTTCATACCAGTCTTGCTATCTTACAACTAAAGAACAAATGATTAGCAGATTTCTCCGTTGATCCACATATGGGACAAAGATACTACACACTTTCTATTTTTTTATTTCTCACAATTGATTGGCTTGTTACAAAATCAATGTGTTAAAGGTTTAATCATGGTTTTTTAATTTAAATTAGATTATAGCGGATACGGGCATCCACGGGTATGGATATTCACGGGTACGGATACTATAATACTCATACTCGTTGTGTTAATATGCGTGTATAAAAAACACTTGTACCCGTTACTCGTGGGTATCCATTTACAATATTTATTTCTTACCCGTTGCGGGTTTTATCCACGAATATCCGTGAGTATGGATATTTTGGACATCCCTAATGTTAATTGAATATTTTTTGTCTCACATTTGAATATTTCTACTCTTTTTTAATATTTTTACTTATTGTATATTTTCTTTTGACATGTTTTTGTTTCATTTGAAGAACTCTTTTGTATCGCTAAAACAATTTTCGTACCTCTCAACCATCAACTAGGTTGATATTTGAAAAGATTTATATGTTATTTTTCATCTTATCATACCTTTAATTATAAACTTGTTTTTATTTGTGTGGTTTCATTCAATGGTCTTTTAAATTGTTTCTAACACACACATTTGATATTTTTTTAATATTTTTATTTATTGTTTATTTTTATCATGTAAAATACTATCTTCTTTTTTTTTATATAATTATTTTTATTTTCTAACCCATTATCATACATGTAATTTTATCACTATAATTTTATAAATAAATTTTATTTACTACAATATATTAATTTAATTCAATTGCCATGAATATTTTCTATTACCATCCAACATATATTGATGTTCAAAAGATGAAATATCTATGTTAAAATTTTATTATTATTAGTTTAATCTCTTATTCCTGTGTGATTTTGATTAAGTAATCAATATAAAAAAAAGATATTTTATTAGAATTTAAAAAATAAGTAAACAGATATTTAAAATATTTTTTAATATAAATATTTCTTTTCCTTTTCTATCTTTTTAAAAATATTTTTAAATTTTATCAATTAGTTTTCATTAATGTTTACAAATCTAATAAATGTTTTGATTTTCATTAAATTTTATCTGACATTTTAATTTAAAATATAGATAATTATAATATCTTTTTAAATATTTGTTATTAAAGAAATAAACCTCCATTTAATATTAAATATTTGATAATATTATATTTTTTTACCATAATTTTATATTCTTTTATAAAAATAAACTAATTGGTATTGAAATAATAAAAAAATAAATATAAATATAAATATATATCTATTATTCGATAAAGACATAAATAAAACAAATATTTAATACTAGTTAAATTTAAAATTAGATATAAAAATAAATTAATTAAACTCATCCCACCTGGTTACCATCCATATAGAAAATGAATGAAGATGAATGTTGTCGTCCATCTCAACATTTTCATTTATCATCTTTCTTCTCTCTTTGCCACTCAATTATCCACTGTCATTCATTGTCTTCCTTCTCCTTCTCATCATCATCACTTAACTTTCTTTCTCTATTAACATCACCATCATCATCATCATCATCATATTTTATTTTATTTTCTATTCAACACTCTGTTCCCACAGTATCTGTTTGGGAAATGGAACTCTCACTGAAACTCTTTGTGGACCCCTTCCTACAACAACAATCTAGGATATGGAAAAAAAAAAAAAATCTTAACTTTTTACACTCTCTTTTGCCACCAGGGAGAAAAGATGATAAAACTATGGGTTATATATATATATATATATATATATATATATATATATATATATATATATATGAAATTAAAATGTGTATATATTTTGAATGGAAATAATTTTTTAATTTAACGTTGTTAAATGTTTTATATGTTAAACGAACTGTTAAGTTAACATTTAAATTCAAACCTGTCGATTAGTATACACAGTTCAAACACTTAAAATACTATTTGATAAATAAAAAGGTTTTAATATAACTAGATTATGTGAATTATATCTATATTAGAAGAATTATATATATTTATTTTTTAAATTTAGAATCGAATAAAAATACAAAATTGATGGAAATGAAATAAAGTAAAAACCTTTTTAAAAATATTGAACTTTTTAGTCTTTAATAAATAAAACTATTTTCTATAAAATCTGTATTCTATTTTTTGTCTCGAAACCATTATCTTGAACACTTTATTTCATTCTTCAAACACTATTAAGAACGCTGTTGGAGAATTAAAAAAATATATTAAAGATGAGAAGACTAAAATAAATATTATAGGTCCAAATCAAAATTCAAAACTATATTAAGTCAATATTTTTTATAATATTCTTCTCGGTAAAGGAACTGTTTCTATGAAATGAAAAACTCGATTTAGAATGTGATGCAAACAATCTCAAGTTACTTATGAGAAAAGTTTTTCAATTTGTTAGTTGAACATGAAATTGTTATATTAAAAATATGATTCTGTTGTGGATGTGAAATGAAAATTCATGTAATATTTTTATCAAGAAAAATAAAAGACACAGAAAATTATAATATTGAAGTGAAAGTATGTGTAGAAATTTGATATTATTGAAAAATGAATATTTTGATCTGCTTCCATCTGAAGAAAGAAAGATGATGATGAGAATATTTAAACAAGTGCAATTATAGCCCTGCATGAAAGCAGAGGCTGCCATTGGAATCTCATGCACCACTGGAAAACAATTATTAATGTATTACTTTATTGATCTTATGCTACTGTGTTTCGTATTATTAAACACTTCATAAATAATTAAATTTAAACAACTTATTGAATTTAAATTTGATATTTTTAAGTATAAATCAAAGAAAGGGTTAAATATATTTTTAGTCTATAAATTTTAATGTAAGATATATTATAGTTTTTAAATTTTAAAAATAAATAGACGTACTTCTCTAATTCAACTGTGTTAACTTTTGTTGCCATATCAAATGTATTTAAAGATGAACTTTGAGTTGTTTTCATTGTGATTTTGACATATTTCAACTCAAATTTTAGTCTGAAATACTCTTGAATAAGTCTAAAAAATCAATACAATAATTATATTTACTACGGTAAAATTCTTAAATAATAATAAATTTTAATGATAAAAAATTGTTAGTTATTATAGAAACAAATTTATATACCACTTTATAAAATAAAAAATTATTGATTATTAAAATAGTTACCCTTATAAATAAAAAATTATAATCGATCATTAATTAAATGAAAATTAATTTAAAACATCACAAATTTGTCGTTAAAATTTGATGACTAAAAATATGTCAAAATTTACAACATGACAAATTTTAATTTTAAGGAAAAAAAAAATTGAAGCTTTCATTTTTTTTGTGCTCAACTTAAATATACAAAAAGAAGAAATAGAGGTTAAAGATCCATTTTTGTATGACCATAACAAGAACGAACAAGTTATAACATAAATAAATGTTGTTGAAAAGAGGTAAAGATTGTGGGTAGACAAGAAAGATAACGGATTAAGATAAGCAGAAGCAAGAGGGAAAAGATTTCTCACAAACAATGATTATCCTAACAAGTTACTCAACAAATCCACACTTTTACAATTTTCTAAACAAGTTTGAAAAATTTTTGATGAGAAGAATTTTTCTTGCAAAATGGAAAAAGTCTGAGGAAAAGTTTTGTGTACCTTAGAAGCTTAATAAGGATGGGAAGAGATTTAGCTGTCATCCAATTACATAAATTTAAATAAAAGTGCATAGAACATTTATTATGGTTCGATACGTTAATCTTCACATCCAATAATACTTTCAAACAAAAACAAAAAATTTGTGATCAAAATAGACAAATATTTTCATGTAATTTTTATAGGAAAAATTGCAAACATATCATGACACATAATTACAAGTCTTCACGTATCCAACAGTCTTATTGAATTGTTGTAACAATATTTAAATCAATTGTTTTCTTTAATTGGAGTTTCTTATTTTTACTTCTTCATATTAATCAATGTAGAATTTTAATCAATCTAGAACTTTGATAAATACTTACCTTAGAACCAATTTTCTCATCTCTTATCTCATATCAATGATACATTTACTAAAATAAATGTTTATTATTTAAATGAAAAAAATTACTCTTTTAAAATTATACTGAATATCTTCTAAATTATATGTTTGTCAATAGATTCCAAAATTTTGCATCCAAGAATAAGTTTTGGATTTGTTATTTCTGGAAGCTTGTAATTATTTTTTTTATAGTTATTTACATATTAAATAATTTAGAATCACTTTTTTCAAAATTATATTTCAAATTAATAATCCAAAATTATATTTTGGATTCTTAATAGTTATAAATATATTAATTAAGAAATTTAGAATTTTGTGAATTATGCAATTTAAAAATATATAATAGATCATGTGTTGGAAAGTGATATATTAAATTTTAAATTGTATAAAATATTTTTTACATGAATCACAAAAATGGATGTGGATTACCATGTAGGAGATGGCCGTCAAAATGAGACCAAGAACTAGAGAATTAAGGCCACTGAAAGTGTGATTGGACCAAGTTACAACAATCATGTCAACCATCCAAACAAAAATAAACTTCTTCATAAACATTTAACAAAGAAAAAAATCATTATAAACTAAAATTAAATCGTGCATAAATTAATTTATATAATTTTTCTTATTAAATTTAACCTTTTTTGTAATTTACATATACACTTATTTTAACTTTCTTTTCTTAAAGACTCTTAAGAATAACTTAAACAAATCCTAAGAAAGGTGAAAGAGTGTTTTTTCGGTCAGGAAAATCCATACCAAAATGAATATATGCAAAATGATTCAAAATTTCCTGTGGCTCAATTCAATCTTCTATGAGATCGAGTCCGTTAATTTTTATTTTTTTTTATAATTAATCGAAAAATTGAGCCTAATTTGTTTGAAACTAATCTTAAAATCTAGAACATTTGAAGATTATGAAATTGAAAAAAGAATGAATTATTGTAACACTTTATTTTTTTAATATATTATTTAGTGTATGTAACATTTCTATTTTAATCCTAAAGTCTTGTTTATTTTATTAAATATAAAAAACTAAAATTTATTTTAAAATTCAAGTGAATAGTCCCTTTAAATAATTTAAGTCTACAAAAGGTTTTACCTATTTTAACATCACAATTCCATGGAATGGAAGGAGGAGATGCAAATAGCCTCATTCATGTAGCAAAAAAGGTTTATAGGACAAAGCTACTTTTACCCTTAAAATTACACGTATACAAATTAATTTTTGAAAACATCTCCAGACATTTTATATCTTTAAGCCATCACTGGTAAATAATTTCACGATTTGGAAAACTCATTTGTAAAAAACAAAAGCTTTCTATGACAAAAAAAAAATGCATATCTTAGAGTCAAATTGAATGTTAAATAGATAATATATTAGTAGTTAGTTAAGCACTATATAAGAATCATGATACAAAGCTAAATATAGCACCAAACTCGGGATTCAGTGTACATTTTTACTACTTTCTCAAAAATGCTTCTTTAAATTGGAAGTGGGTAAGCATGAACAGACACTCAAATCAATCTTAAGAATAATTCCCCTGTCCTAAACTTAGATTTTACAAAAGAAAAAACTGTTGAGATAAAAATTAACCAGCAAGAGGATTAGCATGTATTGTTACACGATTGAGCCTTATCTCTGCAAGTGGTCGATCTCCTGCTCCAGTTTGAGTCTGCACGACAAAAGAAGAGTATTATTTATTCGTTTGTAAGTACACAACATTCTCTAGACAAGTCGCATGAATATGACACCAAAAAAAAAATGCAGATATTGGTTGAGTTGCAAACCAAGCCAAGACCAGAAATCAGCTTAAGCTTCAACCTAATTTTTGTTTAAAAGAGAAAAAACAATTACAATAATGACAGAAGAATGAGATACCTTTTCCATGAGATCAAGAACTTCAAATCCATGAATTACTCTTCCAAACACGGTGTATAGCCCATTTAAATGTGGCTGCTTTGCGTAAGTTAGGAAGAACTGACTTCCGTTAGTATTTGGACCACTGTTAGCCATTGCCAATATTCCCCTTGCATTATGCTGAACCATAAACGAGGGCAACTTGTTAACTACAATTATTATCACAGATGAAAAAAATGCATATAATTATTGCTTCATAAAGGCAAATAAAAAATGAAAATTCTGCCATTATCTGATCTCATACCACAGCTCACAATTAACATCATAAACAAGATTATAAATTAACAACATTTGATGAGATACTTATATATAACAGCCTTAAGATGATTATATTGCAATATAATAAAATTGACTTTCATCAACCAGAAGAATAAGCCAATCAAGATACATATAAATATAGTACAATTTACAAAAAAGAAAAAATTCACAGTTAAAAGATGCAAGAAAATAACTCCTGTTTCGGATAAAGCAGCTTAGTGAATTATTTTTTCAGTTATAGGGATAACTCTCAAATAAGACAAATTGCTTTGAGAAACCTACAAAGCCACTTTACACACAAATTTCTTCAATTGTATCATCCTGACGACAGTATATCTCAGTTGTAGTCTTAATTTTAAGACATGCTAACAAAAGTGGTATTCATCCTGTGGAAACCATGAGCCATTTTCCATGCTCAAATTCCAATATTGACATTCAGAACCAACACAAGCATAAAAACATTTCAACCCTTTTGAGCAGAACTTCAAAACATTTGATCCTATCTCCTGACATTTTACTGTTAAAATACATCAAACATGAATAGAAACCTGAAAAAGAAATCATATTTTATCTTATTTCCCACCTCTTCCAACACATCAATGAATTGCTACCTGACAGAATAAAAAAACTCAAGACATGGATTCATCGTGGTTGAACTCACCTTCAGTGATTCTCGTATCTCGTCATTAAATTTCTTGCCCCATATACTGGTTCCCCCTTTGCCAGTTCCAGTGGGATCTCCACCTTGAATCATAAAACCCTTAATGTTGCGGTGAAATATAGTCCCGTCATAGTAACCACTTCCACACAGCGCTAAAAAGTTCTGGATTAAAACACATTTACACACAAGAATTCAACCGTTAGTTGCAGCCCCCTTCAATACAGAGAAACCAATAGTAAAACCACAGATAGAGGACATTAGTTATAGCGTTCGATCATTATTAAGCTAAAACACGAATTCATACATTCAGTCAGTCAGTAAACAAGAACTATTAGATGATGACTGGATTATTCATATTTTATTTCAATAAATATAACTTGAAATACACGTTTAAAATACAAACATCCTATTTACACCCTAACAGTCCGGATTCATGACTGCATGAATCAAGGATTTTTAAAATGGTATGTGATTGTAGTTGCCACATCAGCTGCATTTGTCTGCAGTTTCCTTAAGCATCAAGGACCACGAGGAAAATGCAACCGAGAAAGCAATTTAAAACTTTGGAATGATTCCACACAACTCCCGCTAATAAATTGCACAACTGACTGATCTTGCTCACAGTCACAGATAATTCCAACTATCCTAGAACAGTTTATTAGGTGTAAACACCTAAAACTTAGAACAGCTTATTCGGTACTTTTAGTGTTGGAATCAAAATTGAAATTACAGCTAGTATTCAGCACAATAAATATTTGAAGTAAAATTCACAAAAAGAGAAAGCATGCTCTAAGTATTGTCACTACTTTCCAAAATCGGGGTACCAAAACCAATTTGGGTCTTCTTTTTTGTTTTTTCAGAACAAAATTTTGAAAAAAAAATATAGAATAAGAGTAATTTTGTGCACCTCGATGTCAAATTTGCGTAATTTTGAAGTCAATTTAAAACATAAAGCACATCACATTAAAACCAATTTCACCTAATTAAACTTAAAAAACATCCATCCACACACACTTAGCGTTCTTCTCCAATCAGCATAGAAATTGTATCTAACAAAAAACTGAGTTAAAATTCATATACTAAGGAAATGAAAAATAGCCCTAAAAGAACAAGTACGCACGCGCCTAGGCTGTGTCCTCTGTTACAAACGCCAGTCGTTTCGACAATTAGGGTAACGAAAACAAACCACTTTGGGTCTTTTCTTCTCAAAAACAAATCGCAAATTCGAAAACAAATAAAGGACAGTATAACTGAAATTACGGGGAGAAATAAACCTCGGAGGTTTTGGGAACCTCGTCGCAGAAGATTTCGCACTTGATGTCACCTAGGTTTGTGTGCAGAGTCACCGACTGAAGACAAAAGATCAACACAAAAACGAAAGCAGAGTGAGTTGGAAGCAATTGAATTAACAGATAGACACAAAAGTGAATAAGAATGAACGAGTGATTCCACAAACCATTGTATTCGAACTGTTTTGATTCGAACGAACGAGTCAGTGAGTGAGTTCCGAATAAAAACCTTCGATTTTCAATAACTGGTAGATTGTTGTGGAAAGGGATTCGTTGCGTTGTGTTATTTTCTGGGTTTCGGAGTAAGCTTTTTGAAGATAATCAATTCTGCAAGAGAACCGTGTTTTGCGATTTGTCTCGGTGTTTTAAAAAATAATAACTTTATATTACTTTTAATTTTATTTGGTGTAATTAAATCTTAATATATCAATGTAAGATAGATATTATTAAGAAGATAACATAATTAATTAAAATATAAAAAGATAAACTATGTAAAATTTGTTTTAAGATTAAAATTAGAGGAATGCAAAAAACTACAACTTACAAAAGATAAAAAATGACTTGGATTGAAGAAGAAATTCCAAAAAAAATATTTAGACAAGTTGAGAATGGTTTAATTTGAAAAGTATGGGAGACTAAGGTTTGGCTGAAAAAAGTAACATAAATATTTTAAAATTGTTGTTAAATGTGATAAGTTTTATGCAGTGTTCCTTTGTATAGATGACTTGATTTGTACGAATGGACTTGTGAACTTGCGATGGTTCTTTTGAGAGAATGTGTGTTATTTGCAAGAACGGATTTGCAGGGTCGTTTGCATCTTGCATCTTCGCTGTTATGCCACAATTTGAGAGTATTATCATCAATTTTACAAAATTAACCCTGGAATTGGGTTATTTTCACCAAACACATCAACTGTTGCTAGTGGTGGTGGTGTTATTTAATGGCAACATGCAGTGGTGTGGGTGAAGTGAACCAGTGGTGGTGGTGTTATTTAATAGCAACATGCACTGGTGTGAGTGAAGTGAATCAGTGTTGGTGTGGGTGTGTGACTGAAGGAAGATGGGGTAGTGTATGTTGCGCACTGGTTACATAACCGGTACGGTGATGTGTGTGTGGCACCGTTACGTAACCAGTGTTGTGTGTGGGTGGTGATTTTTTTGACTGTTTTCTCTTCTTGTATGGTTATGTGTGATGGTTTGTCCAATGCCTTTTCCATTTTAACCAACAAATTAGGTACAAATTTTAATTTTAACTTTATAAATTTTGTCCTCTTCATAAATTTTGTCCTGTTCATACAAAATTATATTTATTTATTTTAACATTTTATATCATTTTATATTTTTTTTTAAATCCTTATTATTTATTTTTAATTATTTTTATAACATCAAATTGCAAAATCATTCTCTTTTTTCATCAAGGGTATTTTGGTAACTTTCAAATTCTATATATTCTTACAATGTTTTTTATCTATCATATCAAACAAATCTCTCACTAACTTTCACAAAATTTATCTCAAAATTCACTCATTAACTCTCACAAAATTTATCTCCAAATCCACTCATTTTATCCTCTAAATCCACTAAAAAAACACACATATCCATCCACTCAAATCTACACAAATTCATTTTCAGATTCTCTCTCAAATTCATCCACACAAAGGAACACAACCTTAAAGTTCGTGATACCATTGGACTTGTCTGAATCTAACGTTTCAAATGTAGTTCTTTGGATGAATATGGTAATTGAATTTTCAATTAAAATGAATTTTAGTACATTAACAAAATATTACCAAATCAATTTTTTAAGAATTTTAAGTATTTTGATATTTAAGTGTTCTCTATTTGTTTCGGGTACATGATTTAACATCCATTTAAACAATTTTTAAGTCTTTCAAGTCTCATGTTTTGTTGTCTGTCATGTGTTTTTGTTCATCAACCGATCAGGATACCAACTAAAGATGTTTCGATGCTAAAGTCGACGCATGATCCATTGGTCAAAGTAATAAATGTTATAATTAATGTGATACAAAAATTCCAACAATCATATCTTTAACTTGTATTATAGTTTCTCAATCATTTTGCATTGTTCTTTCTTAAAAGAACTCCCTTCTTTGCCAAATCTACTACTTTGCTTTGCTTTCTTCCATCTTCCACATGAGGTATTTTTTTGTATTCAGGGTCTTTTTTAACTCAAATTTGTAAACATGGGTCAGTTGAAATTTCTTTTGTAAAATAGGGGTAAGTCGTCAGGGTGGAGGACGACATTATAGGTGAAGTCATCCTCTACCCTACTGGTTTCTCTTTTTACTTTTTTTTAAGAAACAAAGTCGTCATCGAATAGACCAGTTTTTATTCATGTAAAAAGTGAAGTTGTCCTCATACATGACGACTTTACTTTTCATTCATAGTACTGTGGCTTTTTCTTGGAACCCCATTTTGAATTAGTGACATCTTTTACCGAGTTTCCACTATATGTTGCCCACAATTTCCCTGATTTTGCATTTATTTAGTCACCAAGTGTCTTATTTTCTTCTAATCTAAGTCTACTACACTTAAACCCAAGTCATCAAAAGAGTCATCATACTCATCTTCATATTCATATTGTAAAATCATAGGAACAGTTTTTTATGTATCTTTCTCGTCCTTATTATCTAGAATACTACGATCAGGCAAATTAACTTTGGAATTTCTTATAAAAAAAGGAAAAAAAAATCAAAAGTGAACTCTTCATGTATGAGGACGACTTCACTTTTTACATGAACAGAAACTGGCCTCCTCAATGACGACTTTGCTTTTTGAAAAAAAAAATCGGTAGGGTAAAAGACGACTTCACCTGTAATGTTGTCGTCCATCTTGATAACTTGTCCCTATTTTATAAAAAAAAATTCAACCGATCCATTTTTACAAATTTAAATCGAAAAAGATCCTAAAATACAAAAAAACCTCCACATGATGAACTTGCTTTCTTTGAAACTTCTGCTTATAGGGTCTACTCTCAACCCAAAATCTTAAGACAATGAGTTTATAAGTCTTTATTCTTATATAGTACACTACTTTCTTATTTCTGGTCAATATAGGACTTAAATTCACATTTGGATTCCTAACAGATATGTCTATAGGATCTTTCCACCCTATTTTGTTCTGTCACCACTCATCCACATGCTCTCATAGGATTACCAACAAATGCAACCTGTGGATGGGATCTACTACGGATTCTTGATCGTGCATGGATAACAGCTCATACTGTCGTGTAAACTGTAGCTTCACTTTTTTTGTTGCAGAATATCTCAAGCCCCTTCGTTATTTGGACTTTGACAATCTTCTCAAAATTAACAAGATCCACACCTTGATGTAGAAGACAACATGCCTTGAAGTTTTTTTTTTTCCGTGGTTGCTGCATCTGCATGCTCTCTAGTGTCTTCTTTCATAGTATCAATGACTTTTTGATAACCAAGAATGACCTCCATTATTATTATCATCCTGTGATCATAATTCTTTCCATCCAGAATTGACAAATTAGATGAAAAATTTCCTCCTCCAAATAAAGTCATCACACCTCTATAAGGTCCTAAAAACTTACTGCTCTAAATACCACTTATTAGCTGGTTGGTAAGGAAGGAAAGAAAGGGATAAAGGTCACTGTTAGAGAAACTTTCTCTTCTCTATATTGGATATACGTCACACTTAGTTTATACAAAAAGACTCTATTTGTAGAGTCTGTTTACATGAATCCTAATTACAAAATAATTAGGAACTATTAATTACTTGTTGAATTAGTTACTGCACAAACACCATCACTACAAACATTCTAATATATATATATATATATATATATATATATATATATATATATATATATATAAAAGGACAAAGTTTCTTTCTTAACTATGGGTGTTACATATAACATCATTAAATTCGTATTTTATTTTTAAGCATATATCTTTCATAATCATTATCATAAGTGTCACTCTTATAAATTGTTCATATTAATAAAATAAGGTTAAATTATTTCGTTGTTCTCCATTTTTGTAGAAAGATCTTAAGTAGATTCTATTTTTTTGTCTTAGGTTCCTATTTTAAAAATTAGGTTCTTTCATACTAACAAAATTAACTATGAACCATGTATCATTATGTGTTTTTTTTGTTTTTTTTATAATTCTTTAGAAAAAATATTTAAAAATTGTCACGTGTCAAGTTGACGATGTGCCACATGGTAGAGGTAGTGTGATGTGATAATGGTAGTGTCACTTGTCACTATTTAATGTGAAAATTCTCAATTTAGTCTCTATACTTGTTATTTTGTTTCAATTTCGTTACAATTTTTCCAAAACTGGAGTAATTTCATCACAAAATTTAACTTTTATATAAATGTCACAATGATATTTCTAACAATATTAAATTTTTATTTTACATTGAACTTTATTTAAATATTGTTTCAAATATTTATATATCAATAATTTATAGATAAATGTTAGAGTTAGTTTAAAAATAACAACTTTGTAAATTGAATTGTAAAATTTTAAATAAATATGTTTATTTTAAATTGTTATAAAATTGCTTTAAAATTTTATATTTGAATTTATAAAGTTTTAATTCTTAAAGTACCTCTCACATTTATCTATAAATTATAGATATATAAATATTTTTTAAAAATAAATAAAGTTCAATGCAAACTATACATTTAAATAAATTTAATTTTGTTAAAAATATCAATTATAATAAAAATACCATTATAAAATTTATATAAAAATTAAATTTGGTATATGATGAAATTAATTTCTTTTTAAAAAATTGGGAACAAAATAAGGAATTACATGTAGACTTTTCACATCAATAATGACACATGACACTCTCACTCTCCCATCACATTATCTCTGCTAAGTGACATGATGCCTGTTTGACAACACGTGATAATTTTTTTAAAATTATAAAAATAAATTATAAAATTATAAACAAAAAAAAAATGTGCGGACACATGGTATGTAGTTATTGTCATTAGTGTATTACTAACGAAAATTACTTACTTGTAACGAATTCTTCAACATAAGACCTAATTAAGACAAAAAAAAATATTTATTTGAGATTTTCCTACAAAAATAAAACTAATGAAATGATTTAACCATCAAATAAAAATTTGCAAAAACTTAAAAATAAAAATTTATCAACATATAAAATAATAGAATGTAAAGAAGTTCCAAATTTATTATTAAAATAAAAATTAAATAATATATTAAAAGACCAAAAATAAGTAGTGGAATTCCAAAAGTTTGGCCTAAACAGAATCCATATATCTCTTAGCTTCGAAAATCTACAACAGTGAATCTTTTCTTCTTCCAAAATCACCTTTTCATTTTCTTTTCTAGAATACTGGAAAATCTTTTCGGATTCTTAAATCTTTTCAATGCATATTAAACTTTTAAAATTTAACTTCATTTCTTACCTTACTAACTCTATAAAACCAAAAGATGGTTCCTTCTATCATTCTCACTTTCAACCCAGTCCCATTTTTTTTGTTTCCAATTCATTTAAGAAGTAATCCCTATATTTCTTACGTGTTTTTATTCAAGTTTTCTATTGTCAGTGTATTCAACCACACTGAAATGCCAAAATCTATCTTCACATCTTAATTCTTTTTGTGTGAATGTCTACTGGGTAATATAATCATAAGTAAATATTAACATTTCTTTCTTTTTCCGGTTGAAATTTACAGAATTACCGAAATGGAGAACAACACTAAAAAGTGTAAACTGATGTTTAAGAAGTATATTTGGAGGATCAACTACTTCTCTAAAGTGAATCGCAAAGTGCTATGCTCCGACAGGGTTATATTCAATGATCTTCAATGGTGATTTATTGAAATAATGTTTACTGTTTGTACCTCTGAGATTATTTCCTTCTGTTTGTTTTAATAAATACTTTTACTTTGCTTTTAGGCGGATTGTTATTGGCCGAATACATGGCCTTAACAGTTACTTGAGAATTCATTTACAAGTCTATAAGGGTGTAGGTGCTTCTTATCTTAGGGAGCGGAAGAAAAAATTACATTGCAATTTGGCTTTAATTAATCAGGTTGATGAAAAAATGACTATAAAAAAAGGTATTTTTCTTAGTCTCTCTAAATTTTAAGCTTTTGTTTATTGCTTTTGTCAAAGTAGACTCTAATCTATTTAAAGAACAACTTTATTTACTTTCATGATTATTATTTTAAAAGTTAGGAGAGGAGATTTTAGATAGAACAATTAGATTATGTATTAACGAGTCTACTATTTTAATCCGGAATTTCTAATCCTTGTATATGAATTTTCAGGACTTGAAGTTGAGTTTACTTCTCCCGTTTTATGGTTTCACTGATTTCTTACCTGTACATGAACTTAAAAACCCTGATACTGGGTTTATCTTGAATGATACCTGTATGATTGAAGTTGGGATTTTTATGAATAATTATGTGTGAGGATGAAGAATATCAGCCTATTGGCAAGATTCAGAATAACAATAATCCTTTATTCCATGAAATGTTCAGAAGCTCATTTGGAAATATAGAGCAAAGTTTTGTTTCAATATTAGAACAAGTATGTCTACAACATCCCTCACTTGTTGAAAGTCAAGAAAAAAGAAGTTCCAGGTTTACTGAATGGGCATTCACAGCTTTGGGTCGAGTTCTCCCTTTTTTGAGCACCAAAAAGATGAATGATATGTGATCATCTTCAAATTTTGTGGGATGAGCTCAAGACATGTGGATTTGATTTGACTTGGTTAGAATCTGATGTTGAATTTGCCTTGAATGGGAAAATTTTCATGAAGAATGTTGATGAGATGAGACAGAATGTGACTGATTTAAAGATTACAATAGAGAAGTTGAAGGCAAGTTTGATTGAAGGAGAGAACGAACTTGAAATGGCAATTAGTAAGTTGGTGAAAGCAGAAGAAAGATGTGAAGAATCAATTTGGATGCCAAATTAAGATATTGAAGGGACACATAACCTTTATTGTAGGATTACCAGATATATCTGAAGAAACAAGAAATCAAGTTAGTTTTGTTTTGCAAATGAACATGTTAGAACTAATTTTAATTTTAAGTTTTCATATTTTAAGAAATTTTTAATTTTAGTTTCAAAGTATATTTTTCACAAATTTGAATTTATTTATAACATGCTGACAAACAATAAAGCTGCTTCCAACCCATAACATTCCCCGTCTTGAGCATACCCTGAAATTATTGGACTCCAAGAAACTGAATCTCTTTTGGGCATTTCGTCAAAAACTCTCCTAGCCTCATCTAACATTACCCACCTTGAATACATTGTTACAAGCACATTCCCAACAAAAACTTCACAACCAAATCCACCCTTAACCACCCAAATAAAATCCCATGATCACCCCAACAAAATGAAAGAGCAGTGGTATATCTATATGTCACCTGATCAAAAACTATCCCACGAAAATGCATAGAACGTGCAAAATGCAAAGCACAGTATTCCAAGACACTATGTCAGGATGAGTCAAATTCTCAAATACAAGCAAAGTCTTCCCGAAATTCCCAGACTTGCAATACATTTTCATGAGAGAATTAGACACGGAAACAAGCAAAAACAAACCCACTACTCACCAGGAGTCTGTGGATTTTGACATCAGAGTTTCATCGCTCCTTGACATGCCTTGAGGGACAAGGTTAGGCATCTGGTCAAATATTGAAGAGAATGCAACTGAAACTGGTCCGTAAATGTAGCAAGAGCTTGAAGGGGGGAAGGTGGTTGCGCAAATGGTTGAGCATGAAAGGGTTAACCAAGGCAACATTTGGGTGGTGAATAAGGTCGAACAGGTGGTGTTCATGTTTTGAGTGCATGGAAGAATTTGGAGCCATGGTTGAATGATAATAGTAAGGGCACTTTATGGAGGATCTTTAGAAAGTATGGGATCACTATTAAATACCAAAACTCGATCGTAATGGTTCCCCTATAACCCAACCAGTTGCAACTGGTTAAGGTTATTTGATGCACGAACGCAACCATGTAACTTCACAGAAACAAACGAGTTTAAGTTTGCCTTTACCCGATGTGTATACATATATATGAAAAATTATTTTTTAACAAATAAATTGTGAAAATTTTTATTTTTTAAGTGGTTTTATATATGTATTTTATTTTTTTTATATTTCAAAATTATTTAAAAACTGTTATCTCATATTATAAAAAAAAATTCAAAATATTATTATTATATATGTATATATATAAAACAATTTTTTAATAACTAAATTGTGATACTTGAGACTGAGACTTTAAAATATATGAGTAGTGGACAACAGTACCACTCTCCTCCTCTTATATTTATAATGAAGCAAGTACATATGAAAAGACTACTCTAAGATACTAGGCATGATTACATGCAACAGTAGATACGGCAGTAGGTAGTTTCTCACACTCAACACCCTACACATAGGGTTAATAATACAATAGGTAATAATTCTAACAGTGATAATTTCTTTTTATAACTTAAATTGATATTTTTTATTACATTTTTTCTTTATCTCATATTATAAAAATAATTGTCAAAATATTATTTTCATATATATATATATATATATATATATATATATATATATATATATATATATATGGATTCATACATAATATTTGTTTACTTTTTTTATTCTCGGACAAAGTTATTAAATTATTAAATAATCTTATTAAAAATAATTATGAAAGAAAATAATTTGTACATTTTTATCATAGATAATTATTTGAATTTAAAAAATTAATTATTAAAAATAAAATAGTAGAATAAATATTTTAATTTGTAAAATAATTAAATTTATATAACATTCATTTAAAAAGTAAAAATAAAAATGTAATGATTTTAATTTAAAATAACACTTACTTGAAGGATAAATTATCCAATGTATCAATCATATCATGGCTACTTCTCGATGTTGGTAGTATATATTTATATCTTTAAACCTTTCTCATCACGGAGAGAATTTATTTGTCTCGATACAAAGACCTCATTTAGTCTCAAATCTCTCGACAACAAGCATACAACTCACAACAAATAGCCTTAGCAACCTTTCACGCAATTGACAACCTACTATAATGACGAACTAGAGAATAATTAACACACTTATTACAAAAATTAATGGAATTAGCGACGAAATTTTAATTATCGACGAAAAAATTCATTGCTAGTATAGATTTCATTTATCGATGAAAAAAATCATCAGTAAAATCCGTCGGTAATTTAAATATTTTTTATCGACGAATTTGTCGGTAAAAGGAGCGGGAAATTTTTCGCCCAAATTCGTATTGTCGATGAATTATTCCGTCAATAAAATTCTCAATACTTACATAAATTAAAATCTGTTGATAAAATTCATTGATAATTTAATTTTTTTATCGACGAATTTACCGACGGATAAATTCACCAGTAAAAGTAGCAAAAATTTTACATCCAAATTTGTATTGACGACGAATTATTCCGTCGGTACTTACATAAATAAAAATTCGTCGGTAAAATTCGTCGGTAAAATTCGTCGATAATTTAAATTTTTTTATCAATGAATTTACCGACGAATAAATTTGTTGGTAAAATGAGCGGAAAAAATTTCCTACCCAAAGCTCACCTTAAAAGAAGATGAAAAGAAGAAGAAAAGAAGAAGAAAAAGAAGAAGGAGAAGGAGGAGGAAGAGAAGAAAAAGGAGAAGAAGGAGAAGGAGGAGAAGAAGAAGAAGAAGAAGAAAAAGAAGGAGAAGAAGAATGAGAAAAAGAAAGAGAAAGAGGAGAAGGAAGAAGAAGACAAAGACGACGACAGTGACGATGATGGCGACGACGACAATGACGGCGACAACGACGACGAAGAAGAAAAAGACGAAAAAAATGAAAGAGGGAGGAGGAAAAAGATGAACATTACGCGTTATTTACCTACGATTTTTTTTGTAATTACCGATGAATTTTTCGGTGGGTAATTACCGATGAATTTTTCGGTCGGTAATTACCAATGAATTTACCGATGGATTTTTGGGTCGATAATTACTGACAAATTTTTTCGTTGGTAATTATTGACATATTTTATCGACAGATTTTCCATCAATAATTACCAACCAAACATGATTTTCGTCGGTAAAATTTTACTGAAAAATTTTTGACCGTCGATAATTCTGATTTAGCAATGAATTTTGACCATTACCAATGAATTTTGACCGTCGATAATATCAACTTTTCTTGTAGTGACTAAACAAATTATCTTTGGGCTATAATAAGATTAAGAGTGATTAGGCCTTCACAAGAATCAAGGTAAGGCCTGGACTCATTATTACCTCTATGAATACAAGTAGTTTGGTAAGAGGTAGGTGGTTCTTCTTCGATATACATTTAAGACACCTAATATTGGAATCAAAATCTAACTTGATCGTAAGAGTATCTTTTAGACATCCATTTGACAAATTAAGAAGAAAGACATAATTGATAGTACCAACACGAAAAGAAAATAAAGGCAACTGAGAAAATTACAAAAGAAATGTTAGGTGTTACTATATCAACTAGTCCTTGTAAAAACACTCACATTAACTTCAATTTCACTATAGCAAATGTCGTCTTAATACATTGTTAATCCATCTTTCTCTCTCAACTATATCAAGTTGTAATTTGACACGACACCACTTAATTAATCACAACATAAGATAAATTGTTTGATAAATATAAGCACCTTATAAGTTCACTATGTAAATTAACTTTAACTCTTCTCGATCAAACATTGTGTCACCAACAAAAATAAGTAAAGGTTCAATAATTTAATAATGCAAGAATACCAATTTAATTAGTCACGTAAATTACTAAATAAATATATAAGCAATACATGGAACTTCAACTCAACTCAACGGAAATTCACCTTTAATTCTTTATTGATATTTCCTTCTTTTTTAACATCAAATTGCATATTTCACTATAACAAAAAGTCTCATTAACAACTAATTTTAGTAAGCAAAAGTTGTTAGTCAATATAGTGATAAATTTAGATACCAATTTACAAAAGAAAAAATTATTGGTTAGTAAAGTAGTCACTATTATGAATAAAAAATTATAATTAATCTCTAAATTGATTTCTAAAATTTAGCTACTAAAGTAAATTGGTTGCTAAACATTAGCTACCAAAGTTTTTTATATCAAATGAATCAATTTCTAAATTAATCTTTAATTAATTAGTGACCAATTTAGCAAACAATTATATTTTTTATTTATAGTAGTGGTTATTTTAGTAACCAATACTTTTTTATTTTATAAATTGACACTACAACAAAAATATTTTATAACGACAGTTATTTCCTGGCGGTTCTTGATGACTGACACTGTCTTATTCAAAATTTAAATTTATATTGTATTTAAAGTCAATTTAAAACTGACGGGAAATGAAATAGTTAATTTTTCTCTTTTTTTCTTCTTCTCTTACCTTGATTTCTTTTCTCGTGAGTTCTTTCGTCTTCCACTGTTGCACACGAGTTCCTTTCGCTTTTCAAGCTTTTTTACCAATGCAAGTTTCTCAAGCTTCTTTCTCATTCTATATTAATGGAGAGCTCACCATTTCCGTGGAATCATCAATTTCGAAACTGTTATGAAACTCTCGCATTTTCTTATTAGTGTGAAATCATCTCTTCTCCAGCATCTTCTCTTCTATCCAGAGCCATTTTCTCCTTCATTGAATTCTTGTGAGTGTTTTTTCTCTCTACTTTAGTTGTTTCTTTTTCTCCACGAATAATTTTGAGTTTTAGCTTGTTATAAACCTAACTTCAATTTTCGAAACCTAATTTCAATTTTTATGTTCAGATTATAAATCATTATACGTTAATATTGATTATTGGTTTCGTACTCCTTTTATTCATAGTTTTTTTTGTTTTTCCTTGAATGCAATATGATAAATAAATGTTAACCTGAACCTGCAGTATTGGGGAGGAAGCGTTAGATTGGATATATTTGTGTATATGAGTGTAAAACTTAGGTTTAAGTTAGCTCTGTTTACAAGACATGTTTAAAATAATTTTGAAAGCATGATCTTAGAATTTTTCTTTAAGTTATTAATTGGACTCGTCACTATTGTGTTTTAAAATTTTCTAGTTTGGATGCAATATATGTAATGGTGAGTGGGAATGTAATTTGTCAAGGGAATGTCAGATTTATTCTATTATGTTCAAAATTCTCAAACGACTTGAAAATTAAGAACATGTTTATAATTCTGAAAAAATGTTATTCATAAAGGAACCCAAGTAGAAGAAGGGTTGAACCTCTTGCATAAAGAAGAGGGAATAGATGTTCCAGACAACAACATTCATATTTCTTCAGGTTTCTAATTTGTTATTTTCTCATTTCCATCCTATATTTTTAGATCACCCTTTCAAAAATTTTACAGCTTCTGCAGATATCCGTATAAGATGAGGAGCATATAAACATTTTGTTGCTCTGGATGATGATCAAATTGTTCTTCTAGTGGAGGCAATAACAACATATCCTCATCTTTGGAATGCTTGCGAGCAGTTTAGTGAGTGTTTCAAGCTTGGAGGTTGAAAAAATGTTTTGTTATTTTTTGTGAATGTGGATTTTCTGTTTCTCCTTAAAATACATTTGGTAGCATATGCAATTCTGACAAGGTTGATAACATCCATTTTTGAGTTTTTTGTTCTTCGGCTTTAAGTTTGTTACACAGGTGTAGTAGTGGGGACGTGGTACTAGATTCCCAAGCTGTTGAACAAGGTGATGGGCCTAACATTAGCTTCGACGAAGGTTCTAACTTGGAAATTTAGTTTGAGACACATCTTATATAAAATGTTATGCTTATGAACATGTTTATAATTCTGAAAAATGGGAGAGAAAAATTCATGGTGTCCCGGTTCTTCTTGATCCTTCATTGAAAGCATTGGTGTAACCTCTATAACTAGTGTGCAATACATTATACATGTTCCCTTCTGAATAAAAGAAGAAGAAATCTTTACATAAATAATTAAGATGCAACTGTTTACAACTTTTCTTCTTTCAACAATGTTATAGCAGCATATACATGCTTTCTTTGGGACATAGATGATGGGGAAAGCTGAAATTTAGAGGCAGAGCCATGTTCAAGTGATATTCTGCAGAAAAAGGTGCCAAATAAATGCGTGTGGTTGCTGGTGAATTAAGAAACTACACACATTGAACATATCTAAGCATCATGTTTAACTCATACACAATAAAGAAAACCATATTATTTATTATGCATTTCTTTGGCCTTTATTTTTCTAGAATAACATGTATCTAATGTTGCAGCAGGACAATAATAGCTTATGATTTATGATTATGTTAAAAAAACTCAACTAGTTAAGATAGATTTCTATCCATAATTAGTGTTGCAGTCATTGAGAGTGTACCCTGTTTAATTCATGGACCATATTCTAATCTATTATAATACTATATATTGTGCCCATCCTTTTTACGTCAAAGAGCTAATTAGGGATAAAAATTTCTCCTGTAGCCACACGAATAATTATATGAAAAAACCTGCACTTTATTTTATCAAGATGAAGTTATGTTAACAATAATATAATTAATAACAATGATAGAGACAACATAATACTATCACTTCTTTTAATTGCGTTCCACAAATTTGTAATGGAAATTGTAGTTTGAAATGTCCAAGCTCACGTACAATAATTTCATTTTTTTGTTAAAAATATATTAGCAAAAGATATATAGTTTACTAGATTTGTAAGAAGTTTCTACAGGAATAATGTAGTGAAAGAAATTATAAATTGCTCATTTTAACAAATATTACAAAATAATTGACCATACATATAGTTTTATTTAGAAAAATTAAATTTCATCACATTTTATTTCTGCAACTTCATTGCAGTGTTTGCAATATTAGGGATCCAAGAAATTTTTATGTGGCCAACATTGTTTTTTATCTAACGATCTAAAAACGAAACAAGGAAATCTAGTTGTTGTTGCGGTCATGGGAGAAAACCTACCTCAAAGTGGTTATGAAGTATAAGGGTTATGTGAATTTATTATTGATAAGAACAATGTAATTATCAAAATATATTGATAAATAGATTTTAGATTTTTTTAATTTCAAAATATATTGAAAAATAAATTTTAGATTTTTTTTATTTTAAAAAAGTCATAATTTAGTGGCGGTTCCAACCGCCGCTAAATTTTTATATCTTTTGAACTTCCTGACGATTACAACTACCACTAAATAATAAATAATTTTTTAAAACTCTAAATTTAGAGGCGGTTAAAACTGACTTTAATCCTCTTAGTGGTGGTTATTTCGGCGATTATAATAATTGACGCTATAGTACTTTTGTGGCGCCAAATTCTATGTCGGTTAATTAACTGACGGAAAAGAAAATAATGGCGGTTAAAACCGCCACTAAATACCACTTTTAACCAATGTTAAAATTCAAAATTTTAATAGTGTGATATTTAAATTGGTAAATACAATAATAACATGATCACTAAAATTAATTATTAATAAGATATTGAAACATTGTTGTTAATGCAATACTATCCACATTTATAGATACATTACTCTATAAATGTATGTGTCATATGCGATTTCAAGAAAAACTAAATTTTTCTAAAATTTATAATATAGTAAGTCGATATTAGAGGGCACAATTTTAATTATATTTAATCTTTAGTATTATTCATTTTACAAATTGATTTGGTGATTCAAGTTTTCAAAAATAGTAATAAAAAATTTAGAGCACCGAAAACACAAAATAAAATCAAGAAATCAAATGCATTGCTCGAAAGTTAAACTATTAGAGAATGAAAGTATTGAAAATTAAATTGCTGAAAATTAAAGTCAATGAATTGAAGGACAAAAACATTAAAAAACAAAAAAATTAAAGAGCAGAAAATTTAATTGTAAGAAACTAAAGAACAATAAGAACATAATATATAAATAAATCAACCACAAATTTAAGAACAAAACAAACAAAAAATCTTTTAAATTGAACTATTTTTGAACATGTGAATTGATCCTCATTGTTGAACAATGCAAACGTGACAGAGAAAATAGAAATGTGAAAAAAAAAATATGAGAAAAAAAAGAAGAAGAGAGGACAAAAAAGAGAGAAAATAAAGAACCAAAAACTCTAAAATTTTGCAAATAAGTTTTATATATATTTTATTAGTACATTGGAGGTCTTATAGATCCTAAATGATTTAAAGTTAAATTGGACCTAATTTGGAGTTCAATAAAGTTTCTGATCCCAATCACATAAGATAAGTCAATTCAAGTAAAAAACTAATATACAAGCTTTTGTAAACAATTTTTTAGTAAATATTCCTTAAATTCTAAAAATTATAAAAAGTAGTAAAAAAGTTCAAATTCAGCAAAAAATATATAAAATTAAAATTTTGAAAGTGTAGAATCTGATACAACTATAACCAATCTAAAATGATATCTAAAAAATATTTATAACTGAAATAATAAGTGAAAATAAGATAAGTTAAAAATGTAAAATTATTATAAAATCTAATTTATTACTAAAAAACTAAAATGAACTGACCACAGAAAATAAAATATTTAAAAAAATATAATCACTATATAATAAAACTATAAAAATGTATAAAAAATATATCTTATCATTCACCTATATAAGTTTCCATTTGAACACGTACACCTTTAATTCGTTGTTTATACATCATTATTCTATTGAAGACATCAAACAATGTCAAACAACACTATACATATAAATGAGAAATAAAAATGAAACTCTATAATACAATAATAGTGTATCATAAAATAAATTACTCATAATGTATACAAGTTCATGATATTTTGCTTTATACTTCAACTTTTTTATCATTAAATTAGCTTTTAAGTATATTTTATTAATCAAATATTATTTTTTCTATCTTCAATCACGTTAATTAGAAATAACACAAATCTATTATAATATATAAATAAAAAATATTTTTATCTTAAAAGATACTTTTGAAGAAATGAATAATTAAACCTATATTCATTTCTCCATACAATATTAGAGTTTTATATTAATTAACTTATTATCTCCTTCAATATCAAATCACACTTCCATACATATATCTAATCATACTCAATATATGTCCATGTTTCAAAAGAAGTTTATTTTAGATCTAATTTTGGACTAGAAATAAAGTGAATAAGTTAGACTTAAACACTATTTGTTATCATCCATTATCAATTTATATAACACAGTGTCATTAAAACTAATAATACATGAAAATTGAAAAAACAAGTGTTCACGCGCCAAACAACTTTGAAACAGTATGTATAACGTAAGGATTATTTTGTTTGTCTGAACGTGACTGCTGCAAAGTCTCGCAACGTAATAAGATGTTTGTCAGAAACTTCTGACACATCTTTCTCTCTCTCTTTCTCTCTCCACTCTCTTTCTTCCAACTTACAATTGAAGTAAATGGAGGCAAGTGCAGAAGCACTTCCGTGCCCAGCTTACCCTTTTTCAAATCCTCTTTTAACATTTTCTCATTCACACAGAAAAAGTAAGAAAAAGAAGCTTTTTTCCCCTTCATCATCACTATCAGAGACAGACCCTCTAAAGAAAAAGAAGAAAAAAGCCCTCATGTGAATGTGACAATGGAAGCTAAGCCTCTTAGGATTGTTCCCTCTTCACACAACACTTCTGGTTTCTCTTCCACTCTCTCTACTTTCCCCCATCATCACATGTTCTTCATTGCCACCTTTTCTATTCTTCTTCTTTTTTGTTTTGTTTTTCTTATTTTTGTTCTCAAGTTTGTGTCTTTTTTTGAGGGGTAGGAGGTGGACCCCGGAAGAAGATTGACATTGGACACGCGATGAGAAATGGTGGTGCTGCTGGTGGTGTTGATGTTGAGAGAAGGAGGGTTTTTATGGTCAAGGAAGAGAAAGAGAAAGAAAAAGAGTACTCTTCCAATAGTGTTGAACTTCATCTTGGGGTTGATGCTTCTCATTCTGCGCCACCAGAAATAAACCATGTGATCACTGAAGCTCAGAGGCGTGAGCTTCACCACCAAGTTTTCATCTTCAACCACTTGGCTTATAAACTTCCTCCTCCTCATCACCGTGTGCAATTCCCAAGCAACATGTCAGGTTTGTAATAAATAGCCTTTGATCAAGTTATCATTTATAATAAAGTTTTACCCTTTAAAAAAACTGTAATGTAATGTTGCGTTTATTATAGGATGAATCAGTGCCTTGTTTGATTCTGTTTCTGGAATGAATTGTTACATAGAAACTCCCTATTTCTTTGGAGTTAATTGTTGGCATTGTTTTTGTTTTGTTTGGTGCCAAGATTTAAGCAAAATGCTCTTACTAGTAGATTTACTTAGTTTTGGATACATTTGGGATTTAAATATGTTCAAAGGTAGGCTTACTTTCATAACTTTTGATGCTAAAAGGGTATGTTTGTTGATGTACTTGTAAGGTAATGATGAGTTTGTATGTTCAAAGTGGATTTACTTAGTATTGGGATCCATTTGGAATTTTGATATGTTTAAAGGTAGGCTTAGTTTCATATCTTTTTTGATGCTAAAAGGGTATGTTTGTTGATGTATTTGTAAGATAATGATGAGTTTGTTTTGTATGTTTTGTTCATTGGTTTTGGTTACAGAATACAGTTTCCTTGGTTTTGATCATGGGAATGTGGTGGATCCAGAACCTCATAGGTGCAGAAGAACTGATGGAAAGAAATGGAGATGCAGTAAGAGTGTAGTGCCTGGTCAAAAGTACTGTGAAAGGCACATGCATAGAGGTAGAAATCGTTCAAGAAAGCCTGTGGAAACATCTCAAGTTAACTCTCCTTTGGCATCAAAACCTTGTGGCAAGTCACCTACCAAATCAGCCTCAAAGACAAGATTTGAAATTTCAAATCCAAACCTCACCATGGCAATGCAACCTAGTGAAACACCTTCCAGCACCCCATCAAGGAGCCTCAGCATTGACAATTGCTCTTCCATGAACAGGTCCCTCATGGTGTTTCCTTCGGCCTCTGCGGCGGCATTCCCGGGCTCCGGCCTTGCCACTGCCGGTGCTCCTAAGGCGGCGGATAACAAAAGTTGCCTAAAGATGTGCCAGAAAGATAACCAGTCCAAGAGCCGTGTCAGTAACAGCACAGGCAATAGAAGTGATGGGAAAGGAAGCATTGTTGTTGGTGATTCTAATAGCATCTCTACTGGAATAAGCTTCTCCCCAACAAGTGTTCTTCAAGGTAATTTTGATGTAGTTGGTTGCAATAGTTTATGTTTTTTTCACTACATTTTGTAGGACTATAGAATAACAGACACATCCCCATTCTTTCAACAAACTCTAAGCCAATCAAACATGTTCCATGGAGTGGGGTCAGTGACATGACTCTGTCATGTCATGTTTCACTTGATCATGAGGCCTCATGTAGCTCAAATGTTTCTTAATAGTCTCTCTCCCATGGTCCTACCAGTCCCTACTAACACAAAACAGAATCAATAGCAATATAGCATCATATCAAGCATGTTCTGTCCTATTTACTGTCATGCTTTTTCTGTGGGGCCTAATTCAAATTTTAGAATCTCATGTAGTTGACATGGTCGTTAAGTGTACTAATAATTGTGTGCTCAATTAGTCAAGAATCTAGATGCACTTCTCCAAAACTTACTCCTAACTTTACATGCACATAAGACACCCTCATAGATACTGGTCCTTTTTCTGCTTAGAATTAGGTGTGTTCCACAAAACGCACTTATTTTTCTACACTGTTTGAGATTGTTGGTCTTCATCATGTTAAGATACAAGTCCAGAGAAGCTGAATCCTTTAGTTTGAATCACTTGTTGGAGGAGATGTAAACCAAAGATTAGTTCTTGAGTAGAGTTATGCAAAAGATTCATTGACAGATTTGTAAATATCAACATTCCATTTTAAGAATAAGGGTGAACACTGTTTACTGTCAGAAACTACAATAGCAGCATGAATGTAAACGCCATGTGAATGATTGCATTTACATATATTATTAAATAAGTTAAATATATTTTTCGCCCTCAAACTATTATAGAAAATTGTGTTTTGCCCCTAAACTAAATTATGAAGTATTTCATCCTTACTTTTTGTGAAAGACATATAAAACACCTTACATGTTATTTATTGGAACAGATGTTATACATGATTATCATAGAGTGAAGGGATGAAATACTTTATAATTTATAATTTAGTTTAATGACGAAATACAATTTTTTTGTAATAGTTTGAGAACGAAAAACATATTAACCCTTATTAAATGATGCAAGTAAAGAAAAGTTAGTTTATCCCTGCTAAAAGCCTTGACTGTGGTGGAAAAGCCTTACTCCTTCCAATCCCTATCCAAGGGATATGTATTACTAGAACAATTCTATTTTAAGAATGGGAGAATTATAAATATAGATCATGTCAAACATTTAAATATGATTGATCTAATGATCTATATATTGTTCTTATTTCTCATAATAACCATTTTGTAACTTCCTCTTATCCATGTTAAAATTCAGCAATTTCCCGACTTACATTCGTTGAGAAACAACAAAGAAATACTATGTTGTGCATCTTTAATGTGTTAATGTTATATTACTAACTTACAAGAACAACCTTTCATGTGAAAACTGATAGAACATTGTTGGTTTCTTTTGGCTGCCATTTTCAGTTTTTGGTAACAACCCTTCTTACGTGAATGACAAAACCAACAACACAGAATCTGCACCGGACCGGTGCCGGCGAACGGACGGCAAGAAGTGGCAATGCAAGAGTGTTGTTCTTCCTGGTCAGAAGTACTGTGCCACACACATGCACAGAGGTGCTAAAAAGCGTTTTGCAAGCCATGAAATAGCAGCAGCTGCTGCTACAACCACCACAACTACTTGTTCTGCCGTTACCATTGCGCGGTTGCCGAACTCTCCGGCCACAACCAACATGCAGAAAGAGGATTCCGCAATTCCAAGCACAAATCTTTCCATGTCAGTTCCAGCAAGTGCTCAATGCAATGGGAAAGGCTCTAGTAACAATGACACTGATACCACCATCAGTGACACCTTGCAAGAGTGTAGCTATACTTCTTTCTGAGACATGCTTTTTTTCTTCCTTAATCCTGCTTCATGAACAAGTAGCTGTTGTAACATTTGAGATCAATTATGTGTGAAGTGAACAAAGATCTCCATGAAGAAAAAATTCAACCCCGTGTTTTTTATCTTTTATCATGTCGTCTTCACAAAGTGATAGATCAAATTAAAGTGGACTCGTACAAGAGAGCTTCAGTGGGTTAGACTAATCATTAGCATTGGTTAAATTCTTCATTTCTTCTTTTGAACAAGTGAACTGGATTTCTCCTTTTTGTTTCCCATAAGAGTTTGACATCAAGTTCACTAAAGTAGCATAATTATTATTAATTACTATATTTGTGTTTGTTTTAGGGTTTAATATTTCTGCTATGCTTTTAGGTGTTCATTGTGGAATGGCTCTTAACAAATTTATTGGATAAGTGTTTGTCACACAAATGATAAACATCAATAGAGAGAAACATCAAATAAGACAAGTAGAAGGTGAAGACAGTATATATATAAAGAACACAAACATGTAATATATTAACACAAATAGCATAATATATTAAAATAACACCTGGTCAAACATGTTCAACATCTAAAACCATGAAAATATCACATCTCCAATATAGTTTAAATGCATGTTACATGTATTGTACAACCCATAGTAATCAACAACCGCATCCACACCAAACAAAACAATATTATTAGGCTATGTTTTCTTCATATTAAGCTCAAAATTCTTTGTAAGTGGAACAATGAGCAATGCTAATTTGTCAAACACAAGAATATGCTCCCAAAACAACTTACAAACATCATCCAACATTATGTACTACTGCTTAGAAAGATCAAAACCAAACAAATTAAACAACATATAATTAAAAATCATAAACCAACAATAATAAATGAACATACCTTTAATGGGCATAACTTCACTACAAAATATTTAAAAAAACTTAATGAACACAAAGATTCAACGGACAAAACAAAATCTCTTGGAATAAAATATTCAATTTCACGCCAATATAAAGTAAAAGCATGTAATTTAAATTTTCTATCACCATATAACATAATTACATGTATAATAAATTTCATTCAAATTATAAAATCCTAATATTTTATAGGAACCACGAAATTTTTTCTCAATATCAATATCTAGTATTTAATTTAGACGTATTAAAATAATACTATTTAATTTAATTTAATTTGTTATCTAAAAAATACTCATAATTAATGATATTTTCCTTTTCATATTTTCAATTCAAAATAATTATATTCATTTTTAATACAGGTTAAAAAAAATTAAAAGAACCGACCCGTGCCTAATACGTTTGAAAGTTAAACGAAGTATAAAAATACAATATTAAAATAATATCATTGGAAAAAAATGGCGTCGCCCGGACTTGAACCGGAGACCTTAGTGTGTTAGACTGACGTGATAACCAACTACACCACGACACCGTATGTTTAAAATTTGCAAAGTATTAATTTATTCATTAAATACTTAAAACTATCCTTCTTAAATATGACATCATATTATGATTTATAGATAAAATAGTAAAATTAAAATTTGTATAAAGCTTTCATTAAATAAAAAATATTTTTTTTTCCAAAATAATCTTAAATGTAAGAAGTAAAACAAATTGATAAAAATATCTGAAACCGAAAATCTTCTATCAATTAATGGTAAGAAAATAATGTCAACTGGCCAGGCACGTCAAATATTTTGGTGAAACCATTGGAAAACTTTTTTTACTCAGAAAATCTGAGTAAAAGTAAATTTTTTCCTGTAAAAAGTCTTACCATGTTCTCTTTCTTCAAATCATAAGTAATGTATAAGAAAATAGAGTTCGGTTTCGCTCTTTAATTTTTGTTATTTTTTTTTTAAATTAAAAACACATTATTTTGATATTTTAAAAATAATTTTAATATATTTTAAAATTTTAAAATTAATAATTATCAATATATTTTAAAGATACAACGTTGAATCGACAGATAAAAGTTAATAGAAAATCCAAAATCAAAAATGAACCATAAACAAAAATTTGAAATCGCAAGTGATATTATGATTTTTTTTCTCATAATTTATTTTAATATATATTCCTTTCCCGTATACTTATTTAATTATTGTAAATAATAAATTAATAATTTTAAAATTTGTATTTTCATTGTAAATATTTGTAGTTTGGAAGTTGAATAGGTGCAGTTGAAGGCATGGATGAGATTGATAGCAGCTTTCACAGGCATCCAATTTTGTCTTACTCCAAAGAATCACATTGCCATGTGCCTTTTGAATCTATTCTTCCTCAATATTGAAATTGTTGCTTCTGAAATTATGTGTTAATTTGTTGCACTTTCTTTTAGGCCTTGAGCTGCATCTACTCTGCAACCTAGTGAGTCAGACACATGACTCTGGCATGCCATCTTTCACTTCATCATGAACTCTCATATCTTACTACACTTTCTTCACTCTCCAATTCTATAACAAATTCCCACACACACAAAGGAATCTCATGAATGTGTATCGAGTTGCGAAGAAGTACATAAAATAAATAATTAATCTAAAAATATGAAGTTAATACAACTCTAAATCTATTGAGTGAACGATAAACTTTGATAATTGTGTGTCAGGAGAGTAATTGTACACTTAGAATGACAACGTTAAATTTGTTATCGTTATAGAATAAAGCAATACAGTTAATAATAATAATAATAATAATAATAATAATAATAATAATAGGGTTAAATGTGTTTTTTTTTCCATTAACGTTAGTAAATTTTAGAATAGTTTATTTTGAAATTTTGGACCAATTTAGTTCTTCATCTTTCGAAATACGTGAATTTAATCATTTTAATCAAATTTTGTTGAATTTATTTGACATTTCAAGCACGTTTTAATATAGTATTTGAGTTAACATTAAAACAAAAATATGTCAAATAGTGTAAACAACTCAAATACAATCCTGAAATGCGTACGAAACATCAAATAAACCTAACAAAATTTGATTAAAATGACGAAATCTACGTATTTCGAAAGATGCAGGACTAAATTGGTCCATAGTTTCGAAATTGACTAATTTCAAAATTCACTAAAAGTTAAGCGACAAAAAACATATTTAATCCTAATAATAATAGTAAAGACTAACGAGTCATACAAGTAATTATAGCAAATTAATAGACGAGTATCAATATACGAGTATCGATTCATAATAGTTATATATTTTTATTTAATTTTTAGGTTAAAATATTTCATTGGTCCACGTTTTTGTTCTAAAATCTCAAATAAGTCTTAAGATTTATTTATTTATTTAATAGGTCTCAAATAGGTCTTAATAGACATGTAGCACAATATTTTCTTAATTTGCAAATGATGAAATTGAAAATTGAAAAAAATGGATTGAAATGTAATCAAAATAACAAATATATAGACCAAATTGAGATTCAGACAATGACTTGACATGTGTCACCTTACTAACTTGACATGTAGTACAATATTGACATGACACGTGACATGAATAATTTAAAAAAAAAATTAAGAAAATTAAAAACAAATAAAAAAATTCAAAAACATGAGGAGCTGACACATGACACATCCTTAACATCGTTAACACCATACTAACGAAATAGACTTAATTGTTACACATTTTAAAAAATATGGACCTAATTGAGACTAAAAAGAAATTTTAAGACCTAATTGAGATTTTGGAACAAAAATGTGGACTAATAGAGTATTTTAACCTAATTTTTATATTCTTATTCATCGATATGTTTCCACTAAAAGAAATTAGGCTTAATTAGTGATTTAGTCATCTAATTTTTTATTTTAGTTTATTATTAATTTGGTCTCAAATTGGAAAAAATAAAATTGAATTATTTAAAAAAATGACTAAATTGAATAAAAAATAATAAGAGGACTAAATTGAACATTTTTAAAGAATTGGATGTCAAAATTGAACTAAAAAAATAATGCCGAGACTAAAATGACCAAAGTAGTGTGAACATTGAAACTTTTTCAATTTTTAGAACCAAATTAAAACCAAAAATTCATAGAAAAGAACAAAATTTATTTAGAATTAAACATTGAACATATATGCAACCTTGTATATAAGATTGAAGTCCATGGAATGCAACTTCTCTAGTTTGAGTTGGGAGAAGATGCAAAGCAAAGATTAGTTGTTGAGTGGAGTTATTGAGAAGACACATTTGGAGTAGCATAAGAAGAAAGATCATCTAAAGCAACATATGAATAAAGGGGAAAATACAGATTATAAAGTTATATCATGCAGTGTCTTATATGAATTATTAAAATTAAAGTAAGTAATTGGATTATCACTTTAAAACATCATGCATATTTATTTATATTTATGATTTATTGTAAGAATTTAGCAAATGTTCTGACTGTATTAACTCCTCTCTATCCATATTAAATTTAAATTATTGCATGTACATGAAGTTTCTGTAACTATGTGGGAAAAAGAAAAGTAGGACATGAAAGAAAGTTCAGCTTACAGTAAAATTGAAATGAAGAAAAACGTAAAATGTAAATATTAGCGTCGCCCGAACTTGAACCGGAGATCTTCAGTGTGTTAGACTGACATGATAACCAACTACACCACGACACCACATTTTTAAAACTTTTAATTAATATATTTGACCCATAAATAAATAAATAGTAAATTCCAAAAACTATAATGTACTAACAAGTTGTTCTAAAAGTAAAAACTTGAAAAGAATAATATCAGCCACATCTCGTAACACCTAAAAAATAGGTGTTTTTAGATGTATTTTATTTTATAATATATCGTTCATTTGCGTAAAGAAACTTAATTTATATTTATTTAACTAATACTATATGAAATAAAAATATATCACTAAAATATATTGTTAATCATACATAATATTTAAGTTGTTAAAAATAAATAAATAAATATATATATATAATAAATAAATAAATGTATGTATGTAAGAGAAATTTGTTTATATTTTTACCACAAGCTAAAGATATATCTTAATTTGAAATACATCATAAAAACTGGTTAAACTAGATCATTTGATTTAACAAAATAAAAAAATTATAATAAAAATTAAGGTAGATTAATCTTATTGTTATAAAGAAATAAGAATGATTATTTTTCTTATCTCAAACTTTTTTATAACATCTCAAAATTTACGGCATAATTATTCAAATGAATTTGTAATCGAATGAAATAACTTCTAAAAATTTTAAATTTGCATGAATAATAACTAATAATGCAAAAAAAAAATCAAGTTGATACAAAAAGAAATTTATGTATGTATATTGAGTCCAAGATGTTATACTTATCATTATCAATATTTTATTAAGCATATCTATTTAATTTGAGTTCAAACTCATCATTAAACTTGTCATAGTCATCATTTCAAGTATCCTGGACCCTTAAATGATATCATTATACCTTCCGAGTCATAATGGTCTTACATCAATATGGATAGTGTCATTAGGTCGTAAGCTTGCACAAATACAACGTGTGCACTACACCACCTTCTTCGTCTAAAAGCATAGTTAAGAGAACAAAAAAGAATAGAATGTGAGGCCTGTGATTTATTTTTACACGGCTAACCATGTACATCAATCGAGGGAAACCATGTCACCATCCTCTATTCTCCCAAGTCTACATGATCTTTCTCTAAACTCTATACCATGTGTATCTATCTATCTATCTATCTATCTATCTATCTATCTATATATATATATATATCCATAAAGTCCTTAATGACATTATATTTTCCCATTCTCAATTTCATTCACTATAATTTATTTTGCAATCATTCTTTCACATTAAATTTACATACAATTCTTGAAACTAAAACTTATTCACAAAGTTTTGGCAACATAATTCCCAAAATTTTTAAACAGTTAAGATTACACGACAACTAATGCAATTCATATATGTATGATATATATGACTATTTTAGTGTTTTGCTTATACATTTAAATCCTTCATCCATTTTGATTTAAAATATTATACAAGGGTGTCGTTCAAGAAAAATAGTATAAACACAACAAATTAAAACCAAAATAATAATTACAAAAGAAAACATATGTATTTTATAACTAAAACAATAAAATTGTTTTATAATTTTTAGTAAGGACGAGTATTGTTTGTTGAATGTGATAACCAACTACACCACGACAACACATGCATTAAGTCTACAATTAGTATCTGTTTTGTTGAAAAGTAAATAATTAGTTTCAAAAAAACAAGTTAGCTTCTAAAAGTAAAAGGAAAACATGATAAAATGATGGTTTTTTTTTTTCATACTAGGCATTTAACTCAGGCTAAATACAAAATTAGGCATCTTTTAAAACAAATACATATTTAGGCAAAACATGCTGCCCCTATACGATTTATGAAAAGCAAAAACGTATATCCCGTAGAAAATTTCCCCTTAAAATGGAACGTGGTGGGCCCATGACGATTTTAAAAGAGAAATCGTGTACAACCCAAACGATTTCTAAATAGAAAATGTGTAACCCCAACACGATATCAACATATAATCGATTACATTCGAACAATTTGGATTTCCAGTATTGTGTAATCGATTACAAATGTCGAAGTAGAACTCTAAACTCATGTTCCATTTCGTTTCTTTTCTGTTTGGAAGCTTCAGTTATCCTTTAACCTTTGTTAGGGTCTTAGTTTTCACCTCCTTTGGTTCTGTTTTCCAGCTCCGTAAGTTGTAATCATGTTGTGAAGCTCTTCCTTTGGGGCTTATTCTTGGGTTAGCACCTGTCAAGGTAAGGGAAGTTAGAACTGCTTCTTTTCTTTGAAATGGATTGTACATATTTTCGTTCTGGAATGTGCTGAGTTTGTTTGATTAATATCAATGGATGTTGTAGAAGTTTGTTTTTATTCATTATTTTGGTTGATGTCTCATTTTTTTTATTAGCTTGTTGTATTTCGTTGTTTTATTTAAACTTCTAATCTTATTATCAGAAATTATGTGTTTTCCACGTGAGATATTGTTTGGATTTCAACAATATTTGTCGTGGTCTTGCTTTTTATCGAGAAATCTTAAAAATATAAGTTAATGATGAGGGGCATCTCATATGTGCATTATGTAGTTAATTGCATTGCATGTCTATAATGTTGTAGAATAATTTCATTTGCACGTCTATAATCTTCCTAGAATAATGATGTTATGAAATTGAGGTTTTTTTTTCTTAAGTGAATTAAAGTTCTTAATTTCCTAAATTACATTTCTCCCTCTCTATTTTGAATTGTGCACCCTTTTTCCTTGTGAGATGAATGAGTTGCAATTGTTTTTTTGATAATACAAATCTCTTAACAGTGAATCATTGTGGAAGAACTTCTCATCGATACTGTATTCCTTTGCAATTTATAGTTACCAACTAATTTTGAGCATCCTATCATTGGTTTTAATATTGGCGCTACCCATTTTTCTACATTGCATACTTTTCGTAAAATGAAGGCTCTAACTTCGTTAACCGTTGGATCAAGCTGAAATTTTAACAGCTGAACCTAGACACATAGTTCTTGACTTTGACCGGTCGAATCTTGAATCAGAGTATGTAGTGAAAGCAGTTTTTATCGCAAGGACCCTGTAGTTTTGGTTGTTGACAACATTGACCTATGTTGCTTGTTTGGTACATAACTTTCTCTATAGTTATTCAATTAAGTTGTTTCTTTTTGCATTTGGTTCTTGATTCAATCATCTTTTATTTGAATGTAAATACAAAATTTTTGAAGCTTTACACAAGCTGCTTTTTTTATTTCCAAAATCCCAAATTGTTTGCATAATGTGTTGTTAAGTTGGATTGGATAAAAATTATAAGAATTATTTATTTTCCAAGAGATACATATGTTGTATGGTTTTTAATATGTGTTTTCAAATGCTTGTGCGAGAATATAGGAGATTCCATGGGGGAAATCCTATTTGATTTAATTAGTAGTGTATTCATTGATGTAAGGAGTCGGTACTGGAGGTTTATCCTAATACTCTAATGGTCATTCAAGACTCATGTAGAGTGGAATAAGTCATGTGATGAGAGGGGCAGGAGGTCTTGTCTTCAAGAAAATTCCCAAGGTTCTTATGACGATTAAAGAGACTAACCTTGTATGGTAGGGTGAATCCCATTGACAATGACTCTGCAATTCTTTTGAGTGTTATATATATATATATATATATATATATATATATATATATATATATATATATATATATGTGTGTGTGTGTGTGTGTGTGTGTGTGTGTGTATTTCTTTTTCTTTTTGCATTTAGCATACCCTTTCTCTTCTTGTGTTATGTTTTCTTGTGGTGTTTTCTTTTTTGCAATGATCACAAAATATTTGGTGTGAGTAGATGTGGGAGCTCGCGATGTGTATATTTCTTTTTCTTTTTGCATTTAGCATACCCTTTCTCTTCTTGTGTTATGTTTTCTTGTGGTGTTTTCTTTTTTGCAATGATCACAAAATATTTGGTGTGAGTAGATGTGGGAGCTCGCGATGATCATAGTGGTGATGGAGATGTTGTAGTTTAGTTAGGCTCGTTGAATTTTGCTCTATGATGGAGTCCCTTTTTAAGTATTGTTATCTTGTAGTTTCTTGCCCTGTGAGCAAATTTTCAAATTAAACTAATCCGTGTTTAAATTCTGTTTATGGCATGTGTTTTGTGTCTTAGTTTTCTTATTCAATATATTTTAGATGACCGTAAAAGGTTAATTCTAATATGCTTCTGCCTTGGCTCTACTTTATTATGATTATGCGACTTTTTATTTATTAGATTTATCTATTAAATGGGACGTCACATGATTAGTTATGATTTATGCAAATCTAAATTTTTTAAAAATTGCTTCATTAATTCAATTACAAATTCATTTGAATAATTATGTTGTAAACTTTATGATGTTATAAAAAATTTTTAGAGGATAGAGAAAGATTCACTCTTACTTTCTTTATTTTTGAGGAGAAGAAATTAAAGACTTAATAACAATGATATTAATCTACATTCACTTTTCATGTAACATTTTGATTTGAATACAACCGATAGTTTAGCTTGTTTTTGTGATTTATTTCAAATTAAGATTTATCTTTAATTTATTATAAAAGTATAAACATTTTTAATTTATTAATGATGATACATTTGAGTAATGCACTTTTAATTAGTCTAGTATTAGTTAAATAAAGATAAATTAATTTTCTTTATACAAATAAATAATACATAATGCATTATGCAAGGAACGTACATATGAAAATATCATTTCTTTTAGATGTTACAAGGTGTGGCTGACATTTTTCTAATTGTAGGAACATTCTTTCTCAAGTTTTAACTTTTAGAAACCAACTTGTTAGTACACTACAATGTTTGGAATAAATTATTCATTGCTTTATCAGATAAATTATTAAGTGAAAAGTTAAAACGTGTGGTGTCGTGGTGTAGTTGGTTATCACGTCAGTCTAACACACTGAAGGTCTCCGGTTCAAGTCCGGGCGACGCCATGTTTTTTGTTTTAAGTTTGTTTTTCTTAATTTCTGTGTTAAATTTGAGATTGCTTTCACAGTGCATTTGGAAAGATAAGCCTTTGTAGGAAAATAAGTAAATGTATATATTTGTTGACATACTAAAATTCTTTATGCAAAAGTTAAGTTGTAGAAACAATTAAGGATTTTGATTAGCTTTAGTTTTTGTTGTAAAATGTGAATGAAGTTTGGCGGGAGATGATTGTTTGGAAGGTAAAGATGCTTTCTGTTTTCCCAGTAAGAGTAACATCAATGCCTTGGAATGCTTCTTCTCAGACTCATTCCATTTAAATCCACAAACTTTTTATTGGGATTTCAAATATTTGTGTAATCACTCACTCTGTGGGAACTAACAAAAATAAGCGAAGCTACTGATAAAGTGCAGTATAAGAGAGGTTGTTGAAAAGAGAGATTTTTGAGAAAGGATGAGTATAGTTTGTTTGTTGAAGAAACTATATCAGCTGCATAAAAGAACACAGACCATGTAAACAACATGTCAATAAAACTCAAAATTCAGAACCTAAATCCTTCAAGTCACACTTTTCAGTTTTAAGACTGAGAACTGCAGAGTTAGATCACGCA
>Ga0209589_1001105_pt1 | contig 42879 bp, 19 predicted proteins | sample CowpeawhiteBW_FD_187525 | JGI IMG/M metagenome (GOLD analysis project Ga0209589, IMG submission 187525) | Root nodule microbial communities of legume samples collected from California USA - Cow pea white BW (SPAdes) (version 2) | ecosystem: Host-associated > Plants > Roots > Nodule | place: USA...
TATATATATATAAAGAAAAAGAGAGAGAGAGTTTAATAAAAAGATCAAATATTATTTTACACACAAAGAGAAAAGAAAAATGAAAAAAAAAAACAAAAATAGGCATGCATTAACATAATATTGAAAGATAGATAAATGAAATGATATGAATAAATTTGCATGTGATGACTTGACTTGTTATAATGGGTGGTAGCACAAGTGTGGTTGGTGCATTAAGTTCTCACCCTTAACCACTTTGTTAAGAGAGTTAGGAAATATCAATCCATTACCTAAATTAAGTTAAATTAGTTAAAGAGATAAGACATGTCTTCTCATCTATTTTATATTATAAACTAATTAGAGTCACTTCTTTAAAACCATACTAATATTTTAAGTTAATACATTAATTATTATTTTCTTACAAACCATCTTATCAACACTATTATTACCTTTTGTCCTCGAATTTACTTTAACGACTTTTTGGAAAAAAAAATATACCAAAAATGTTAAAATTAACTTTTTATAAGCTAAACTTATTTTATACATAAAATAATTTGTAAAAAGTTTTACAATATAGTTTTTCTTCTTTTTGTATACTTTCAACTTTTATGTAACTTGATTTTAATTTTCTGAAATGTCAAGTTTATTTTATGTATTCATATTCCTCTTTTCTAAATTTTAAGACATATATATTTTTCTCCTACTAAGATTCCTTTTATACCTTAACCAGTATTATCGGATTCATAACAATGATTCAAGGCACAAGAGTTGACCAATATTTTGATATTTATTAGAAGGGAATTTTAAACTTAAATTAATCTCACAAAACTGACTTGTAAGGTGATATTTACATCCATTTATATATTATGAATTAGCCTTATCTTTAATCGACGTGAGACTTCTAACAATATTCTCACTTTTGGTTAACAAAAAATAGAGAAAAATTATTTTTAACAAAATTTTATCGATAAACTTTCGATCAAACACAATAACATCTTAATAGATAAAAGAAATGTTCGATGTGACTTGAGAAAATAATAAAAATGTTTAATATGTATCACAAATTAAATTTTATCAAAAACAATTTTGTCAAAATATCTTCATTATGAAAAAAGAACGAAAAAGTGAAAATATTATATATATATATATATATATATATATATATATATATATATATATATATATATGCATGTTTACAGTGAGTTGTAGCCGTGTTCGAAGGTAACCTGTCATCCCTGCAAGTTCATTATCATGTATTAACATCCATAGTCAATTTTGTGCCAAAAAAATACAGAAAATATAAAAAGTAGTGCAGAATGCATGCCAAGTTGAATGTAGTACGTAGACTCTACCTTTTTTCTGTACAACAACCGAAATAACTCACGCACATGCTCTTCCCTAATCCCTCCCACAAAATCTCAACCACTTAGCTCCACCATAGTTAATGAAAGAAGCTAAAAGTCATTGTATTAGGGACTTGAGAGTGATTGATTTGTTCAGGTAAAAAATATCGCAGAGAGAGTGATCACTAAGCAGCTTCTCCATGCATTGAATTAACCAGAAGAGACAAGTAACGATATTAGTATCATCAATGGAGAGAGAGAATAAGAGAAAGGGTATAATGAACCACTTCACGCGTTCACATTTAATAGCCGTGCCTAACTCCCATCCTCCTCCTTCAATAGGTGTCATTTTCGGTTGTCATATAAGTTCTCCATTCTCTGCTGCACTCACTGCACCCAAAACCATCATGATGAACATTGCAGCACTTCTTCAACTCTTTGCTTTTTCCTTCCTCACTTGTGTGTATGCACAAGACACCACCACTCTTGTGCCTGCCATACTAACATTTGGTGATTCTGCTGTTGATGTAGGGAATAATGACTATCTTCCCACAATTTATAAGGCTAATTACCCTCCCTATGGGAGGGACTTTGTTAATCACCAACCAACTGGGAGGTTTTGCAATGGCAAATTAGCTACTGATATCACTGGTATGGCAAAAACTAGCACTTGCACTTGCACTTGCACCTACTTAGATTATAGATTAGATTAGATATATATGTAGCACTGCTCATACTCATGCATTAAAGTTTCATTATTGTTGGAATGTTTCCTTTTTGCAGCTGAGACGTTGGGTTTTAAGACCTATGCTCCTGCATATCTTAGCCCACAGGCATCAGGGAAAAACCTTCTTAATGGAGCAAACTTTGCTTCTGCTGCATCTGGTTATGATGAAAATGCTGCTATTTTGAATGTAAGTTTGGAGTGAATATATAATAACTTCATGTATGGTTTTACAAGAATTCTGATTCTAACAGTTTCTTTTATTCCTCTTGGCAGCATGCAATTCCATTGTCCCAACAGTTGAGTTATTTCAAGGAATACCAAGGCAAGCTGGCCAAGGTAGCTGGAAGTCAAAAAGCAGCCTCAATTATCAAAGATGCATTGTACGTGCTCAGTGCTGGTAGCAGCGACTTTGTGCAAAACTATTACGTCAATCCTTGGATCAACAAAGTATACACACCTGACCAGTATGGCTCCTACTTGGTTGGTTCATTCAACAGTTTTGTTAAGGTATTATGTCGAACAGTTTTGGTTAACTTTGCTGCTGTTAGAACATATGTGTGTGTGTGTTCAATTGGTTCCAATCTTTTGAACAATATACCTAATGTTTGATGCAGATTCAGACCAGTCTACATTAAACTCAAGAATTAGTCCAATTTTGAAAAACTAACTTTGTTTTGGACACAGGACTTGTATAGATTGGGAGCAAGAAGACTTGGAGTGACTTCACTCCCACCACTGGGGTGCCTACCTGCTGCAAGGACTTTATTTGGTTTCCATGAGAATGGTTGTGTCTCAAGAATCAACTCTGATGCCCAAGCATTTAACAAGAAGATCAATTCAGCTGCAGCAAATCTTCAAAAGCAACTTCCGGGTCTCAAGATTGCTGTTTTTGACATTTACAAGCCCCTCAATGACCTTGTTCAATCCCCTTCAAAATTTGGTATTCAGTATTCACTATTCAACATTTCAGTAAAATGATGTTGTTCTGTCTAACCTATGGCACCATGCTTTGCAGGTTTTGTGGAGGCAAACAGAGGTTGCTGTGGAACCGGGACTGTGGAGACAACATCCTTGTTGTGTAATCAAAAATCACCTGGAACTTGTTCTAATGCCACCCAGTATGTGTTCTGGGATAGTGTCCATCCTTCAGAGGCAGCTAACCAAGTTCTTGCTGATGCATTAATTCTCCAAGGCATAAGTCTTGTCACATAAAGAGTCGTGATTATTAGTGTGGAGATAGTATTGTGTATTACTACACAGCGTGAAAGTGATCTAAAGTTTGATGTTTTTGCTTTGTATGAAAAAAGAATTGCTCTATGTGTTTCAGATCTAGAGAAATTTCAGATAAACTTGTTGTAAAACATTTCATAATAACAGAGAAATATTTACTTATTACTCATAAATGCATTGTTTTGGTAGTTAAACTTGGACGAACATAAGGAAAATCCAATCATGAAGAATTTTAAGACAATTGTAGTATAAGGAAGGAAAGTTCTGATACAGCAAGTATACGATTCATCCGAATAGTATCCTGAATGGTTGGATGAAGTTTATATAACTCATTCGAATATATACAATAAAAATAACATGTAATTGTTAAGAGGAAAAAAACTAAGTTTATTTCCACCTCACAATCTGCCTCACCAGATTGAATATTCAACAGACAACTTTTTGAACAAGTCCATGTAGCACAGTGGTGAAAAAGCTAAATGAGCAAAATTCTTGAAGTAGGATGACGGGAGCTTAATACTAAACCTGACGGTTCAAAAATTTTCATCAGTATTTTGCAATGTACTTAATCTAGAAATTCCCAATTGCAAAGAAGCAAGTTATGGCTAGAAATATGGATCATAATGAATCGCTAGAAGTTAAAATTTTACCATACTCAGAATTACTATGCATGAATTCTTGCCTATGATTTTAAGTGCCTCCCTCCTTAATTATTACACGGTTATTTGAACAGCTCCTAACGTCTAATATTGTACATCAGGATTGATTACTAAGTAAACCCTGCTAATCTGTGATATTCTTGGTAATGTACAATCCTTGCATATGTAGCTAATAAGTTAAAACGAACTATATGCTGCTGATCTTCTGTGTGATTTATGTTTGGGAGCTTCACTTGAATTTTTCAAAGCTTCAGCATATTTGACCAAATTAGTTTTCTCCATGGCAGAGGATTCTGAGAAAGAATCAAGGCGGTTTTTGGAATCTGCTGAACTTCTTCTCATTGGACTGAAATTCTTGGAGCTTCCTGGGGTATGGCTATCTGAATTTCTGCCACTATCATCCTTCATACTCGTGGCTTGGTTATAATCAAAGGAAGTTCTAGAAGTGCCAGAGGGAGTGGTATACTCGCTCCTAAGACACTCATTTCCGGTTGACATACTCAAGCTGAAATGTGAACTGCTATCTACTTGGGAAATTGATTTTTCTTTAGATATAACTCGACCACGTTGGTTCTGCTGGCTATCTTTGCCTCGTATCAGCTTCATAAGCTTGCCAAAAATCTTTGATTTGCTTGGATTGTTAGCTTTGACCTCAGATGAAGTATCATTAAGAGAATAATCCTCATGCTCTCCAGAGTCTGTGAAACAAGAAGCCTGTGAAGAGGACCATTGGTCAGAGTCCATATCAGAAACGCTCCCTCGCCCTTCATTGTTTGCATATTCAAGTATAAGTTGCTTGGCTTTCTTCTCAGAGGTTGGACTCAAGCTTTTACTCAAGTCCCTTGCTGCTGTTTTACCAGATGGTGGCTGATAACTTCGTAGTTCATGTCTCAAGCAAGCATTTATCCACCGCAAATAAACTAACTCTTCAAGATCTGAACATCTATCTGCATGTAATTGCTCAAGTTCTTTTGTCAACCCTTCATTCTCTTGTCTGAGACGTTCACCTTCTTCCTTCAGAGCTTGTGCCTGCATCCAAAAGCATTGATCAAGTTAAAAAAGCAGTCACTGAGGGTGTGTTTATTTCTATTTTTCAAAAACTGATTTTAGTTTTCATATTGCTAATAAACAAGGGTGTGAATTGAGGAGAGATTGGACAAGATCAGAACAAAAAAAGATGAGAAAACATCTTCCAGCTGTTTCAGTTTTTGGTTGTGAAAAGCTAGTTTTGTAAACAATTTCAAAACTTGATAGACTTTCGATGAAAATTTAGTTTAAGTAGTGTGGAATTGTTTGAGAAAACAGTTTGTAAAACAAAGGGCTGAGAAGGGGATCAAATTGTAACTTGTAAGTAATATTACTACCTCAGGATCTTCTAGAACAGCATTTGCAAGGAGCTGAGTAGAATCCAATCTTCGAGATAAGTCAGAATTTTCCATCTGCAGTCTCAAATTAGATTTTCTCAACTGTTCTATCTCACACTCAAGATCCTTAAGCCTTTTCAGCTTAATCTGAATCTCTTGTTCGTTAGCAGCAACTTTAAATTCATGATCCTGCAACTTGGCAACTTTTTGCTTAAGATTCATGATATGCTCCCTGTTCTGTTCAGCTTCGTACTTAATTTTCTTCTTCAAAAACTTAACTTTGGTTTTTGCAGTCTCTAACTCAGACAAAAGTTTTGCATGATCAGCCACTTGTACCTCTAATCTATGATTTTCGGACTGCAAGGTCACAACCTTGAGATTGAACATCTTAGCCTCCATATTACTTATCTTCAATCTATTTTGGAGCTCCATCACTGCTGCTTGTTGCTCTTTAATTCCACAGTACTCAAGCAGTTGAAACTGAAGGTTTCTTTCCCTCTCTTGAAGCATTCTGATCATGCTCCTGAGGTTCCTGATCTCTTTCTCATAATCATCTTTGTCAACATTTGCATATGCCATAGGAGATCCTACTTTTGACCTTGGTGTTTCTACCTCTTTCTTACCTTCAACGATGACTTCAAATTCTGGATCCTTGATAGGATCATTAAATTCAGAACCGATGAACTCATCTTTCTCTCCACTTTTTTTAGTCCTCGGAGAGAGACCTGATGGGGAATTTTTACCAATCACCTTGCTACTGCATGTTTCTTCCTGACACAAGTAATATATAACAATCAGTTGAACTAAATTAGCAATTTTTTTTTCCAATTTTCAACAACACTACAAGATGAACATGACAATAGTATCTGTTATCTAACAATTCTAGACCAGAAAATGAAAGAAAATGTACGCAAAACTCATCAACAATTAAAATGAGAAAGCTGAAACAACAACAGAAAGATAGTCTTTTTCATGTCACTTACAGCATCCAAAACATTTTCCTCTGCAAGATTGTTGCGAGAACTAGAAGAAGACGCCCTTTTACCTCTTACAAAATTATCTTCGCTTCCATGACCTGAAAACACATTATACATATGAAAAACTATTCATGAACTAAAAAAAGGACAGAAATTTTTTCAATATGTTGATAAACAAACCTGAAGGGTGCCCCTTGGGGGAAGTAGGGGAAGGTTTGATTCTCTTGACTCCGATTTGAGAGTAGAGAATTCCAGCAAAGGTAAGAGCCAAAGCCAAACCACATTTCAGAAGAAAAGGCTTCATACCCTTTTCCTCTTTCGTTATGAAACCAAAAAACCTAATTATTCTTTCCGTCATCATGAGAGAGATCACAAATTAGATCATCTTCTATCCCATGTCACGCCCAAGAGAAAAAAAAACACAGAGCCATTTCTGGTTTATGCCTACATACACAACCACCATGGATAAGAAAAAGAAAAATTATTAGCTAATGTAGAATATTGTTAATTTTTGTTCGTAAATTAAAAATCTTAAATACATGCGACAGAAAATTTGACTAGCCAGAAATAATTCAACTGTCTGATAATTTCTCTGATATAGTAACCATTAAAGTCACATGCACCACGTCAAATCAAAACATACAAGACCTAGGACGTTCGATTTGTTCTAAACAAGAGAAATAGTAAAGGAAGAAGAACAATACTTCAAAAAAAAAAAACGATATTCATGATCCACTACCAATAAAAACTTGATGAATCATGGGAAACATGAAAATAAGCAATACCCGATGAACTTTACATTTATTTGTGCATGATCATGCTGGAACTCCTCGTGACTCGATTAAAAGAGATCCAGCAGAAGCGTGGCGTTTTTATGAGGTTTTGTTTTGGTAACAGTTTGAATAGCGTATCTGCGTGTCGCTCTCGTGGACAGAGGAACAACTGTGTCTAAACGCAACCTTAGAAAAAAGAACGAATGTGTCTTTAGCAACAAATACTGGCCATGGATTTTTGTCTTACGTAAAGGGTGAATGCGACATGGGGAGAGGATCATTTGAGAGGGAGAACCAGAAACTGAACTTCAAATAATTGTCAGCAAAATTATTGAAGAGATAAAATGGGTGAGAGAGAAAGGGAAAAAAAGAAGAAAATTGTGACGCATTTATGTAACAACCAACGATACATGGGATAAATATTCTTCATATTTATCCTCTACGTTGTTTAATTATAGAGCTGTGAGACCAAATATAGCAAATAGATGCCCATAATTAAGGATATGTGCCCTTTCCAATATTCTTAAGCGGTTTCCCTTCAAAACTCTTTTTCTCAACCTTTCTTTTATTTGAATTTGAATTTTTTGTTGGATTTTTTTTTCTTTTGTTTTAAAATATATTAAAAAATATTTAAAATATTAATACAGTATATTTTTAATATTCGGCAGAAAAGACATTACTAAAAGAAATCAATAAAAAATCTAGACTCCTTTGTTTTTTAATTAAGAAAGTAATATATTTAATTTCATAAAAGAATCCATGTTTATATAATATAAATTTATTTTATCTTAATTAATGAAATATTTTAAATAATTTTTAAATGTATATTCAATATTATTTTGTGTTGTATATAATAAGTTTATTTTTTGGAAACAAAATTATGACGAGGATAGAGAAAAATCACTATGACTAGTCCTTTTCTATTTTAATATATCTAAATTAAACATACAAATTATATACGATTCAATTTGAATCGAAAGAAAGTATGAACCAAATGAAATCAAATTTTGTGATTTGGTTTAGATCGATTTTATATTTTTATTTGCATAACTTTTTTTTTATCAATATATATTTGGGTTGTTTATTTTTCTAATACGAGGATTTAATGATCTATACCATATGCAAACTCCTAGTTTTGAAGCCATTTGCATTTCTTTTTATTTTTTAACAATTATTAGTCTTTTCTTAATCCATTAAACTCCTTCCAAACGATTTTAATATCTTGACCATATTTGTATAATGTTTCAATGTATTTTCTTTAATATTTCTATAATGTTAAACAATTTGATTACATATAAGAATTTTTTTTTCCTTCAAGAAAGAAGTTTAGATGAAATATAAAGACATATCGGTGTCAATGCTTTTACAAATAAGAAATAAATATTATTTTATGTTTTATTAGTAAATTTTGAGGGAATAGGACGGGTGTGAGATTGACCTTCTTTAGTCCTGAAGAAAAAGTTTATCTTTCTTAAATTTTTGTCTCAATCTATTTAAAAAAATGAGTATATTTGTGTCACATGTATTTTGTTCTAATTATTAATTAAATTATTGTTTTACAAAAATAAAAATTACACAGAAAAATAGTATTATCTAGTTATTGAATGTTAAAATAATTAATTACATAAATATCAATAACGATTAGATAAATGTAAAATAATTATAAAAAATAATAATACTCAAACATGTGATGAGAAAAATAAGATATGAAACTAAAAATTAAATAAAACTTAATATAATTTTTTACGTTACCTAATAATTTAAATATATTTTAATAATTCATAATCAAAATAAGTATAAAGACAAGTAACAACAACGAAGAGACATAATATTAGGTATTACCTGAAATCAATAATACCACGACATAATTAATTAGGTATTACCTATCATATTTGTACTCAATAATACAAATATTTTTTTTGTCAAAATCGAGAGGAATTTGAATAATATAGTAAAATAAATTCATTTGTTATCTCTATGACATAAATTATATATAACCCCTAATATTCGTCTATGATAAGTGAGTCAAATATATGATATACATGCATAAAATTTAAAATATATAAACATTAAAATATTTGTTTTTAAATGTTTTCTTTCAACATTTTTCTTCGTAGACTCTTCGTAACCAATAATCAATTTTGGTGTGACTGGATAAACAAAAATATCAAAAAGTGCAAGTTGAACGGAATTCTGAGAAAAAAAAAATTATTGAAATAAATTCAATAAATTTTGATTTTAATAAGTTATCTAGATTAATTTTCAATTTTTTTTTGCTTATGGAAGTCCAATGAAATCTAACTATGAGTGTATTTGAAATTAGGTATGCACTTACAAAATCACGTGAAAACACAAAGTTGAGTAGTCGAGTCCAAAACTCTTTTTCTCAACCTTTCTATGTTTCTTTTGTTAAGAAAATAATATATTTAATTTTAGAAAATTGACATATTTATTACTTGGAATGTGAGATTGCATTGACTTAGAGAAATATATTGTGAAATTAGACATATTAATAAATAATATAATAATGGTTATATTGACCAAACAAATAATAAATCTTGTTATTATAAATTTTAAATGACTTTAATTATTTAAATTAACCAAGAGAATCCTATATGAATTTTGAAGTAATTAAATTTTGGGTTAAATGTCTATTTACACTCATGGTACTATAAAGTTAGGGCTATTTATACCAAGTTATCACTTATTTATATTTATTTTCAATTTTTTCATTGCTTATGGAATTTCGAAATTTGGTAAGTACTTCCAAAATCACGTGAAAACATAACACTTGGTTTTTTTTTTTTTCTGCCTCGTTTCTCTATTAATCCTCACTTTTTTTTTTTGTCGAAGAATTTATGACTACTTTTCTATACAATTTTGGTGTTTTTATTTTGTTTAATTCATGATTTTTTATAATTCTATTTCAAACTAAAAATATTTTTATTTTCAATGTATAATGTAATACTTAATTATGGATATTTAATTTTGTACTATGTATAATCCGATATCATATAAAATTACACACATGAGATCTTTTTTCCGGACCGAGACGATATCTAAGCTGAAGATAGGAGAGTGAAAAAAAAAATTGTAGAGTCTTTATGATATAATTTCGATATATAAAAACACAAATTTTCTATTTTAAATTTAATATAATGTATCAAGAAAAGTGATTTAATTAGTAAAAAAGAAATAAACATCATTAACAAAAGGGGAATAAATATAAATAAAATTGATTATTAAATCATAATTACAACTATCCAAAATAATTTAAGTAAATGTTTTTTGTTTTAAAACAAGAGACGAAAGTTTGAGTTAAACAAAATACAACATCAAAATTATGTATAAGTTTTTTCTTATTTAACCTTTTTTTTTGTCTATGTTTCTTCCTTTACTTATATTATTCAAGATTAAATAGATAATTGATGACATTGAATCTTTGATCGCTGGAAATTGATTGACACAAACCCTAACCCTAATTATATTCCTAAATGTTTTCCCACTCCATTTGTAGTTTCCCTCCATTCCTACTCCGCAGGGCGGATCCAAAAGTAAGTGCAAGCTTTGGCAATGACACCCCGCAGGACCCCAATTCAACCAATGCTAAGTTTGATGAAGAATTTCGAAAGGGAAAGCAAAGAGGGAGAGTGGTGGGTGGTAGTGATGGTGGTGGGGGGGTTGTTATTGGGAAGAAGAAGAAGTCGAAGGAGAAAGTTGAATGGGTTTGCAGCAATTGTGGGTACAGTGCAGGACAATGGTGGGGCGTGTGCCGTTCATGCAATGTATCAGGAACTATGAAAGAGGCCAAATTCAGCAGTGATGCTGGTAGTATGATTAGTGGGTTTTCAGTATTAGAGGATGGCGTGGGATCGTGGCTACCGCAACAGGAAGGAGAGTTACGTCCCTTGAGATTGGCAGAGGTAAACCGGGGACTTGATCATCACCATTGGAGAATTCCTTTGTAAGTTTCCCTATCTCTATATATTTGTCTAGTAATGGTAAGTGAACATCAAAGGTCTTGTTTGAGGCCTTTGTAAGTTGGAAACATTTTAGTGCATTCTATTCCAGTTTGAGTCCAAAAATGATTCATAATTGACACTTTGTGTTGTGTTTGTATACACCTAGATACAGTAAGACGTAGAAGAGAGACAGATGTATACGTATCGGTAAAAATAGAAAGGTAGAGAGAAATGAGAGGTGTCAATAGAGTGATTGTTGCACTGATGCAGGGGCTCATACTTTATATATCATTATACTTTTGATCTTACACTGTTTAAGTCATGTTAGGCTCAACTGAACTTTTGTTCTTTGCGACTAAAACTTGAAGAGTAGGAAAGGAAAGTCCATTGCCATTCTGTATTATGGATTTAGGGTAGGTGAAGAGTTTATCGCTCCCTAGTTCTCTCTCTCTATGAATCTCCAATTTGCATGATTTGCCACTTCCAATTGTCAAGCACTAGCTCTCTCTAAAGTTTAAACAGATGGAGATGTGTGTCTGAAGGGTTTTATTGCATCTCTAAAACACTCATCCAAGAGCCCGTTGGGCTTGACTTGTAAACAATGTACAAGCCCCCCTACCCTGAGCTTGAATTCAACTGTTTATTTAGAAAAGTGGGGGCTTATATCATTTTGGAACTAACTAACTAGCTTAAAAGCTTAAGCTATTTGATTTAGGCGAAAGATAGAATGGTTTTATCAAACATCTCTAAAGATGAACATCTTTTATTCATTTCAATCCATTTTTTTGGGGCTTGCCCTTAACAATTTTTCTTTATGTGTGTGTGAGATTGTGGTAGTTTCTCATGCCAAACCTACCCAATAAACAAGAAAGACATTATGGAAAAGTGGTATACATAACTGAGCAGTGACCCTTACCCCCTGAACTAACATTTGAGGTTAAGTACTTCAATTAGATTCAAACTCAAATTCCTATGGTTACAATTATATAAAGCGTGCTTTTATTTTCTTTTATTGTAAAATGTAGTTATAGATTTTTATGTAAAAGATACTCAAGGTTATTTCTTATATTAATCTAAAAGTTGGTGTTCTGTCTTCGGTTCTGATATTTTAACAAAAAATTAATTAAACAAGAAATGTAGTTATAGATTTTTATGTAAAAGATACTCAAGGTTATTTTTCACAAAATCAAACTGTAACAAGAAAGCTCTGAATCACGATACCTTTTTAATGAAAATTGTCTCCTTCATTCATAAGCATTTAAAATAGAAGAATATCATCTGGTAATCATCTGAAGCACTCGGTAGTTAGTACTGACATTAATCTGGTGTCTTTTTCAAGGGTTATAATGTGTAGCTTGCTTTAATTTCAGGTCTGGTCCATTTGGAGATGAAATTTCCAGAGTGCTTGGTGGTGGTCTAGTACCAGGTCTGGTTCATTTCTTAACTATATGCTATGCCATCAACTATTGACATTGAGATTTTTTTTGCTTTTTCCTTCCTTTTTTTCTGCATGTATAAAGATTTTTTCAGCTGAAAAATTGTTAGATGCATCTGTAGCAAGGGTGTTTAACACCATGGTCTCTTGATTGGGATTTTTTTTGTTCTGGTTTTAGTTAGATATTGTTTGCTGAGAACTGTATTAACATTCTACTTTGATTTATTTCCATAAAATGTAGCTTTTTTTCTATTCTAATTGTAGAGATCAATTACATCTCTTATTAGTTTATTGTTAGTTTTGCACAGTTTTTTTGTATTGCGAGCCTTGTGCACTGGTTCATCCTTTTTTTACAAACATTTTGTCTTCATCATGTTTGAAATGAATAGTTTATTTGATGGGACTAGACTTGTTTAAAAAGTTGCAACATCTGGTGATTTTTCTACGAGGATGGATAGTGGTTATTGGTATATTATTTATGGATTCTCATTCTGGTCTCTTTTTTTTCACGGGCTTCCTATGATCCTAATATTTAAATTCTCATCTGAATGCTTCTTCTAGCTATACAATAAGATCTCATATTTTTATTAATCCAACTACACCTGAAGCTTCACAACCAATTGCATTGAATGGCTAACTTTGTCTATAAATCTGGTTGTTGAAGGCTCATTGACTTTAGTTGGTGGTGATCCTGGTGTTGGGAAGAGTACTCTTTTGCTGCAGGTACGAATTATACTGGCCACTGGGATAGTAAAACTGGATTTTACAATTTTAGATGGTTAACTTCTTTTTGTATTCTTTTATGGACTTGGCCGATTTGGGCTAACATTTGTTTTAATTTTAACATCTGGATCGGAAGATAGCTTCAATTATTGCAGAACGGCACCATGATGATGGAGCATCTCCAGTTGTATATGTCTCTGGTGAAGAGGTGCTTTGACCAAGTATTTTACTAGTTTTAAATTTTGAAACTTTGATGTTCCAAATTGCTGAAGTTAAAAGCTCTCAGGGCTTTTAAAAATCTTATACATTTTTATTAGTGCATTTATATGATTGGAAAGTAATAAATTTGATGCTAAGCTGTAGAAAATTAGTGGTAAGCCTCATTTTATCAGCCTTTTTGTTTCCATTCTATTATGCCAAAGATGGGTAGTCTAGTGTCACCTTTGATTTACAGCTGTTATTTGTTGTACTTTTTTATGTAGTTTGCATTTATGTTAATTTTGGCATTTCATGTTACAGAGTGTTGAGCAAATTGGTAACAGAGCAGATCGTCTTAGGATTCAATCAGATATTTATTTATACTCAAGTAATGATGTTGAGGTGCCTAGTATTTTCTTGTGCTTACTTTTTTACATGAATTTTGGTGATAATGTTACTTATTGCTATAAAAAAGTATGTTTTGCTTAAAACGTTATTCTTGATAATTAATTGTCAGGAGTATTGTAAAGAAGTCAACACTATTGTATTTTTTCTTCAGGACATATTGAAGAAAGTTCAGCATCTCTCCCCTGGGGCTCTAATTGTTGATTCAATACAAACTGTTTATTTAAAAGGAATAATGGGAAGTCCTGGAGGGATTATGCAGGTGGGAAAATCATTATTTTTTATTATAAGAAGCGGACAGTCTTGGTGTCGTAATTTTCCGTTGCTTTAAATTATTTAATGATTTAATTTATTCTACTTTATCACACTACTTCACTTGTATTTAAAGTCACGGGTAAGATAGGTTTAATTTTTCTGTAACAAAAATGTAAAAATCCATCTGCTATACCTTCTTGACTGTGAAGTGAAATGCTTTGTTCCATTGTACGTGACATTTAATAGGTGTGAGACAGGTGAAAGAATGCACTTCAGCTTTACTCCGATTTGCAAAGAAGACAAACATCCCAGTTCTTCTGGTGAGCATACATGTCAATCAATTTTTTGAACAATACGTTTTAGATTAATTTAGTGCTTGTACTTAAGTGGTGAATCATTTATCTATTCATGTACATACTGTAATATTTTGATGATATACACTTGTTATAGGATGGCAATCTTCCTGATATGCCCTTTTTTCTTCTCAGTGTTATCTTTTGGTAAATTTAGAATTTCTTTAATATTCTCTTAGTGAACCTAAAACGGCTGAGTACTTGTGTATTATGTAATAATGGATCACCTGTGGCATTTCTGTTAAAGGGCTTTGAATTGTTGATTCACATGTCCACGGATTTATTTCTTTTTTTCTAGTGTCTCTTACCTTTTTGTTTTATATTTCAGATTGGACATGTGACAAAATCTGGAGACATTGCAGGACCTCGAGTTTTGGAGCATATTGTTGATGTTGTTCTGTATATGGAAGTTGGTATCTTGTTACAACTTTCTTTCTTTGAACAGTCAGTATAGCTTATCTGTGCTTATCATTAAACTTTCTACTACTTGGCATGTTTCTTGTTGTTCATTTTCCTTTTATACTTGTTATTGCTTGAGGCATCTTAAATCTGCAAAGCCTTCATGTGTCTCATTACTGATTTTTTGTCATTATTATATCTTTTTGTGCATTATGGCGTTCCACTGTACAAAATTGAGTTTTAACAAGAGGAGGGACACTCTTACCAAATTTTAGAAGAGAATGCTTGTGGTGACGTCCGATGGACCTGGTGTATCACAAATTTTATTACTAGTTATATTGTTTGATATCCATCTACTTTCACAGATTACCTTATTTTTCAGTTGTGCTCTTGTAACATGTGCAAGTACCAATATTGGTGTTATAGTATGTATGAATGAAAAATTGAAAAGTTTCAATAAATAGTAAATAAAAGTATGATATGAAGGGAACGGTAATAATATTACACTACAAAAAGTGCTCTATTCTTAGTTATCAAGACAATTATCTAAGAAAATATTGCTGTCTACAGTATTATAATTACATTCTCAATCTGTTTTTGATTTCATGACACAATACTTCATATTCCCTTTTCAAAATTGGTTTTGCTATGTTTCTAAATTAAAATCTGGAAGTTTTGTATGTATTTGTGTAACACCTAGCATATGTTGTTCATGATACTTATTGTTGGCCTTTCTAAATCACCATATGTTTCCTGTGCTCATTGTTTGTTTGTTTTACTACTCAGGGTGAGAAATACTCTTCCCATCGTATGCTTCGAGCTGTGAAAAACCGATTTGGATCCACAGATGAGGTGTGCCACTATAATTATGCTAGTCATTGATTTATTTATTTATTTTTAGAAATACTTTCAGTGAACTAACTGAATGGAATAGATAATATTTTGAATAGTGTGTACTGGCAGGCATTAGAATCTTCTTCTGGATCTGTATCTGTTTTCACCTTTGAGCTGTGCTTAATTTTGCACCTTTGCAACTATCTGCCTATTCTCGTCAATGACTCATTTTGTATTACTATTTAATGTTGTAATGAACGGAAAAAGGTCATGAAAAATTATCTTAGTCCACCCTTGTTCATGTTGACTATGCGATAATAAACTCGTCACAGATGCTTGGCTGAAAGACAAAAATTCAAAACCCAGTTTTGATTATTAAATTTTTTTAATACTCTTATTTTTATGCAAAGGAGAGTAGTTTTGTGGCCAAATGCACTTTTGGCAGTAAGTTGGTGCTATTGCGAACTGATTTTTGGTGACATGTAATATCTTCCATGTAAAGGATTAAAAGCTGCATTTTGAAGGCTTTTACGTGTGCTTTCCTCATTTCTCATTATAGCAACATAGAAAGTTGCTTCCTTGTCTATTAGTATGTCAAGTTTGTTGTAGTTATTTATCTGAGGCTTATTTTTACTCTATAATTATTTTATCTGGAAAAAAATATATGTTTGATCTGTTTTGTCTTTGATGTATTTGGTCAGCTTGGAGTTTTTGAGATGTCACATTCAGGACTTCAGGCTATTTCAAATGCTAGTGAAATGTTTCTCAGTGAGCAACATCTGGATTCAGAAGTTTTAGCTGGACTAGCTGTTGCTGTAATCATGGATGGGTCCCGGACATTTCTTATTGAAATTCAGGTATTTTCTTTTTTTTTTCTTTCATGATATTAAATATTTTAAATTGTCAAGCACTGTATGAATTTCCTACCATGGCAGTTCTGGTTTTAGAAACATCGTGACGACCACCCTTGTCATCATTTGTGTTATCTTACAAATTGAAGCCGTTCTAAGAAATGATGCTTACAGAGCACTCTTCAATCTGTGCCGGCAAAGCACTATTTTCATTCTCAGAATTTTGGTTCAAATATAAATACATGGTGTTGTGGTGAAATTACCATTCTATACTTTCCACTTCAGTACTGTCAGTTGGAAATTATATTGGGTTGAACATACGAGCTAATAACAATATGATTTTGTAGCTATTAAAAGAAATACAAGTTATGAATGCTTACAATGTCAATCCAGACGAATTCTTACTGAAATTTTCTGATTTACTTGTCGCGGCTTTCAGTTTGTGGTGTTCATTTTTTTCTTCGTGTCAATGAAGAAAACTACCAAGAACTCTAATATAATATCAGAATCCTTTGACTTTTTTTTCTACTCTGACATCCTTCAAAGAATTGTTTAGTTAGTTCTAGTTTATTTTGCAGGCACTTTGTCTTTCTAGTTCAACAGGTTCAAGGCAAGTTAATGGTATCCAATTAAATAGAGCTGATATGATCATATCCGTGAGTTAGTGCCTCTTGTTTTGTTGGTATTTTTATTACTACTTCTGTATTATATGCTTATTTTTAGTATTTTCTCTAATCTTTATGGAAGGTGAATAACAAAATTGTTTTTTTGAAGAGGATTAAAACAGTTTTTGAACGTCTAACATCCCCTTAAACTGCAGGTTCTTATAAAGCAAGCTGGTCTTCGTCTCCGAGAACATGTGAGCTGATTTATGAATGTCAATATTCTAAGTTCAACAGAATTAAATCCTAATTGAATAAACTTAGCAAAGCTAATACCAAATATGGGAATGGCAATGCCAACTAGCATGTATCTTTGATATTAACTTGGTTTATATTATTTGGGTTGCAAGAATTGAATAATTTCATTCAAGAACCTAGTTTGTGTTTGTCGGTGGGGTGAAAGATATACTAGTGTTCTCTGCATCTTTGCTTTTGAGAATTTAGACTTTTAATGAGTTAAGATTGACAAAACCAAAAGATATTCACATCTGGATTCTTTATCTGTTTTTTGCAAGGTCATATGATGTTTTCTAGCAAAACTTTTGCAAGTTAACATATCATTTAAAACAGTCATTCACCACGTCACTGAACTATGAAACCAGCAACATAGTCCGTTGCCTGTTTGGTGCTCATAATATAACCTGCAGATATATTTTCATTTTGATATTAGTATTGACTGTATTCTATATCCTTGTCTTCATACAACAGGCTGTGTTTTTGAATGTTGTTAGTGGATTGACACTGGCTGAGACTGCTGGAGATCTTGCTATAGCAGCAGCAATTTGCAGCAGGTTTGTGTTTCATTTGTCATTAGAGGATTAGGAGGATGTTATTGACCAGTGAATTTTGCATCCAATTTATAGAGTTAAACATATGTTGCACTTATGCATGTTATCTCCCATAGGGTTTATGTTCTAATGTACTGTTATAGATTTAATCTGAATTAGTTGAATTTATTATGTCTGTTTCTTTTCCCTTTTTCCAGTTGCTTGGAAATTCCAATTCCAAATGACATTGCATTTATCGGTGAAATTGGCCTCGGTGGTGAGCTTCGCATGGTGAGACTTTCTTTGTGATTTTTCTGAATAGTGAATACAATATTGAGCTCAATGATTACAATCTTGAAGCTGTTTGAATACAATCTTGAATTCAATGATTAAAAATTTGCATAAGATTAAAGCTGTTTCTTTGAGATTAGATCTCATACCTGTTGTCCTCTGTGTCATCTCAACATTTCAAAATAATGACATTCCAGTGAAGTTATTGTTTGTATGATGAATTCTAAACTGTTCTTCATTATGTTATTTACGTGTACAGGTTCATAGAATGGATAAAAGGGTATATACCGTTGCCAAATTGGGTTTCAGAATGTGCATAGTGCCCAAGGTGGCTGAAAAAGCTTTAGGAACTGAAGGTTTAGAAAAGATGAAAGTCGTTGGTTGCAGAAATCTGAAAGAGGTTATTAACACTGTATTTCCCAATATAATGATGAAAAGGAGGTAGTGATGATGTAGGTTGTGAATTTATATAAATCTTTTAATTCGCATGATGTTGGTACCATTAGATATGCACATGTTATTCCACTTATCTATTTGTTTTTATTTATTCATTAATTTTTCGTACCTTGAATTTTGAAACACCTATTTACTTTATTCAAGCGATAAAATGGTGTAATTATTGATGTATTTTACTCTGATCAAAGGTTAATCAATAATATTAAGATAAACATGAGGTGATCGGTGGTAAGACTTTTTTATTTTTACCCTCTAGGCCAAACATGGGTAACAAATATATTGAATTATTACGGCTATTTCAATTTTATATCATCTAAAATTGATCCAAAACAAAAGCTAAAGTTAATCTTTTTGGATTTTCAGATTTACTTTTTTCTTTAAATTAGCAAGTTGTCTATTGTATTGGAGTATAGCGATATAAATTAAGAATTAAAATGACTATTTTTAAAAATTTATTTTATATTTTGATTTTGTTTTTTTACAATATATTTATTTTTATAAAAAATTCATATTATCATTTTTTTTGTCAGATTATGTGATTTATTTATAAATATGAAATAACATTAAAATTATTATTATAATCATAATCATAAAAGAATTAGAAGAAAAAATAAATAAAACAAAATATCAAAATTTATTTACCCATGTAATGTTATAATGTTAAATTCTTCCTCTTTTTATGCAATAGGAATTGATGGGTTGATTCTCAATGTTGTTTTCTTGATTATTATATTAATTTTAATTTATAAAATTTTAATTATTATTTAAAAAATATATAAATTAAAAAAGTTTTAATGTGAAATTTAATATTATTTTTTATATAAAAGTTATAAATTGAATTGGTACTTATCTCTGAAACTGAATTTATATATATATATATATATATATATATATATATATATATATATATAATCACAACTCTTATTAAATGTTTCATTATTTTAACATTTTTATTTAATTAATTTAAAGAATGTACTAAATTAGAAGTTTATTACATATTCATAATATTAAACATGCATGAATATTTTTTAAAAATTTATTTCATGTTTTGATTTTATTTTTATATAATATATTTATATATTTATTTTATCAAAATATAATTCATATTATAATTTTTATTTATAAAATTGTGTGATTTATTTATAAATATGAAATAACATTGAAGGTATGAATATAATCATAATCATAAGATAACTGTTGTATGCCTATTTGTTCGACACTTTAAGTTTATATAGTAAAAAAAAGATGTTTACAAGTCTTTCATACATAATGTTTAATAATTTTAACCTATAGAATTACAAAAGTTAATTCAAATAGATTGATGTAGTTTAGTTTTATTAAATTAAAATAAAATGAAAACAAATTATATTAAATTAAAATAAAATCAAAAACAAACTATATTAAATTCTTATATTTAACTCCCTAAAGCAATAAATATATCACCTTGTATTACTTCTCACTTTTTTTAAATCAACAATTATTATTAATTAAGAAAAAAAAACTTTTACATGTTTCTATATTCATTTGACACATTATTCTTCATTCTTTTATTACAAAAATCATGTCAAATGAACTTTTGTGTATCAACCTACAATTGTCCATTAATCATGTTAAATTTATGTCTTACAAAAATTCAAGATAGTCTTTCAATTTTGTATAATTATCTGTGAATGAGAATGGATAGATACAAATAGTACTCATGCGCTATTGACTTACAACAAAAAAATTCAATATGTTATCCGTTGGATATTCATTTAAAAAATATTTGTAATCTTTTTAAAATTGACGAGCATTTAAAAATACTTATGGATATTTAATATATATATATATATATATATATATATATATATATATTTTAAAAAAAAAATATATATAAAATTATAAAAAATAAAAAATAAAATATAAATTAAATTAAATTTTGATTTTGATTTTGATTAAATTTAATATAATAAAATATAAATTAAATTTAACCTAATAAAAATAAATTTTTTACAAGTAATGAATACATGAATATAAATACTATAATATTCTCACCCAATCATTATTTAAGAAGTGGTAAATTATTTATTATCGATTACTTTCATACATATGTATCCACTTATTACTTGTGGTAGATTTTATTCTTGACATCCGATAATTATCACTTAAAGCATTTTTAAGTGATATTTATTATCGGTTACTTTCATACTTAAAAATCACGGCATTAAATCAGACCAATCAATTTTATTCTTGACATCCAAAAATACATCCGATAATTATACATCCGATATTTTGACACAATGTATAAACCGTGACAATGCTTTATAATTTGATGCTTGGCGTTGTGCAGTAATGTCTTTAGGATCGATCAAGTTTGGTTGATTGGTCGAAGACAATAACCTTCTCATTCTCATTTATTTGCTATTGCTAGTGTTATCAAATTTCAAATAACTAACAACTTCATAACCCTTTATACCACCAATTTGATGCTTATACTTAATTTATCTTCCGTTCTTCAAACTTACTGATAAAGCTTGTATATAATTTGAAATAGGCTAGTTATATGAAAAATTATTTATCTTATTTTTATCTTGAGGGTATAACAAATTAAAGGCGATCATGATCTAAGTTTGATTGTTTACATGTGTTGATGACATAGTTTGAATGAATATTTTATATTAAAAATCTCAAATATCAAGAAAATTCTTCGTTACATTATTTTTTATTAAAAGTTAAAGTGTTAAAGCATTTTTTAGGGTTATAAATTGTTTATTCAGATGTAAGAATCACCTTATGTTTATCCATGGATCACCTTATGTTCGGGCCTTGTGAGGCCCAACTTTACTGGGTCGGATTCTAAAAGCCCAAGTAACTTCAGCTCAGTCCTTTTTCGTCTTGATAGTTATTTTAATTTTGATTAAAATAAAAATAATTGACTGTTTCCAAATTGAAGTGATTCTCTTTGGTGCGTCTCCCAGCTTCATAGGGCTTGCTTATTGGCGGTGTGAAAGGAACACAAAGCACATCCATTTTGATTTTGGGATTCATTCTCTTCCTCTTCTCTCCTCGCCATGTACAGAGCAGCAGCTTCTTCATTCAGAAGCCATCTCAAGGTCATTACTAACACCATAATCATTCATTTTTATTTATTTTTGCACCCAAATCATTTTTTAGGACTCAAATCCCTCCACCAGATATTTTGGATCTTACCCTGGTAACAAAATTTGATTTTGATGGGCAAAAAATGTCATTTTGTTGATTTTCTGGGAAATGAGTTTGGTGGGCAGGATTGTTTTTCATCCAACCGGGTTTTGCTAATTCCTAGGTTGTTTTTCATGTTATAATCTGCTGTTTTTTTATTCCCGTGAAAAATTTCGGGGGCATTGGTGTCATGGAGTAATTTATGTTCTTCCGGTGAATGCTGGTGCTGTTTGTGTGATTTTTGTGTAATGAAACCATGTGATTAGGGCCATGGATGCAAGTTGGGATCCACTAGGTCTTCCACATCAGCCGCTGTAGCTGCAAGGACTTCCCAGGGTGGTTTGTTTAGCTGGCTTACTGGGGAGCGTTCTAGTTCTCTTCCTTCTCTGGATATACCCCTCGGTGGTGTTGTTCTCCCAGATCCACTCCCAGATTCTGTAGAACAAAGCAAGACCAAGATCACAACTCTTTCCAATGGACTTAAAATAGCATCAGAGACCTCGCCTGTATGTGCATCTTTCTAGTTTTCTTAGTATATTGATATGATTAATGACACTGCTACTGTAAAATTTGTAAAATTGACTGTGTGTCCACGAGTCTAGTATTTCTGGGTGTCTGGTTATGTTGAATGACAATGTTACTCTATGTGCATGTTTATAGTTATTTGACGTATGATATGTTTGATGACAACGTTACTATAAGAATTACTGTCTGGTATGTTTCAAGTTATTTGGCGTCTTAGCGTGTGCAATGGCAATGTTGCTCTCAGATTTAACCGTATGTGCATGTTTATATTTTTTTGGCATCTTGAATAACAATGTTACTATATGATATTAAGGTTTAGTTTTATGGGCATGTTTCTAATTTGTTGCCATCTTAGTGTTTCAGTGCCAAAGTTACTATAAGGTAATGGTGTTCTTGAGGTATTTGGTTTGCATATTGATTTTGTTTTTCATTTCGCATGTTAATTAGAACCCTGCTGCTTCAATCGGTTTATATCTTGACTGTGGTTCCATCTATGAGACACCATTATCAAGTGGAGCTTCACACTTGCTGGAGCGAATGGCTTTCAAAAGCACAACAAACCGTAGTCACTTTCGTATTGTAAGGGAAGTAGAAGCAATTGGTGGTAACATTGGAGCCTCAGCCTCACGGGAGCAAATGGGATATACATTTGACGCCTTGAAAACCTATGTTCCACAAATGGTGGAACTATTGGTTGACTGTGTAAGGAACCCTGCATTCTTGGACTGGGAGGTCAATGAAGAGGTATTTATTTTTGTATGTTTATCTTTTCTCCATTACTGATCATGTAATTGTTAAGTCAGCAAGCTCAGTCATGTTCTTCAGCTAATGAACAGGCTTTTCTCTGTTTTATAATCCATAGTAGGATGGATGAACAATTACATGCATTTTTCTTTTAGAGAATATTAAGTGCCCTGTCTTTTTTGTTTAAAAAAAAAAACGAAAATAAAACACCTTTCCTATATGTGTAGCTATACTTTAATCACGTCTAACATAGGTGTATGAAAGGTAGGCAATATGTTCTACCTTTCTTAGCTCCAATTATACTAAATCATACTGAATATGAAGTTATATATATTTTGTAAGCCTCATGCATTGCAATTGGATCCTAACTGACTAAGGAATCTAAATGGAAGTTTTCCATCTTATTTTGCAAATATGGTTTTTTATTTTGATGGCTGATATGTGATTCCTTCTGAACTTGTGGAACTGTCTACCAAATGAAACAGCTTCGGAAGGTGAAAGCAGAGCTTGGAGAACTGTCCAACAATCCCCAGGGCTTGCTTTTGGAAGCAATTCACTCTGCTGGTTATTCTGGTGCATTGGCTTATCCTCTCCTGGCTCCTGAAGCAGCATTGAACAGATTGGACGGCCCCAGTTTGGAGGAATTTGTTGCTGTAAGATATGTTATCCTTTCTGATCCTACATGAACCCTCCAGTATTAATTTGAGACATTTATAACTTTTTTCCATTTTCTTTTTCTGCTTTTCCACCTTTCTTTATCTATTTGAGAATCTAACTATTGCGGAATGTATAAAATCAGGAGAATTACACTGCACCTAGAATGGTACTTGCAGCAGCTGGGGTTGAGCATGAAGAACTTGTATCTATTGCTGAGCCACTTCTCTCTGATCTACCAAATGTCCCCCGTCCCGATGAACCTAAATCTGTCTATGTTGGAGGTGATTTTCGCCGTCATGGTGAATCAGGGGTGCGTACAAGTATTTATATAACACTATTTACATTTTCTTAATCCCCTTCAAACATTGTTATTTACCGGCTAAGATATGTTTCAAGGGCAGGGTACACATGTTGCTCTTGCTTTTGAAGTTCCAGGTGGATGGCACAAAGAGAAAGATGCTATAGTTTTGACTGTTTTACAGGTATTCGTTTTTTCATCTTTGTTTTTGTTGTACCAAAAGGAAGAACACAATAAGTGAGCACTTTTTTGCGCAGATGCTTATGGGAGGCGGTGGGTCTTTTTCAGCAGGGGGCCCTGGAAAAGGGATGCACTCAAGGCTATGTAAGTTTTACCAATGTCTTGTTCACTGTTTAGTTTGGTCAGATATATGCTTTAACCTTGGCATTATATTTAATTAACTTCTCCATTGGACGAGTAACACTTATCTGTCTAATGCGAAACTTCACTTCTGTCATTTTATTTTCATACATTCTCAATTCTAATATTTTAACTTGTTTTGCATGTACAAATACGTCCAGATCTTCGTGTGCTGAATGAATATCAACAGATTCAATCTTTTTCTGCATTCAACAGCATCTTCAATAATACAGGATTGTTTGGCATTTATGCAAGCACTGTAAGCAAAAAATCACAATTGTTTCTGACGTTCCTTTACACATGGTGTTAATTTAATTACAAGAAGGCCTAAGAGAAGAATTCTACTTCCAAGTGTTCGCCTTCAGAGTGTTTCTTTCCCTTTTACAACTGAGCCAACCAATACTCAATCCCCAAATGACAACAAAATCTGAGTTCCACCGTTTCTACATTATCCTCCAATTTAATCTAATTCCTTACTTCTTGAACTGCCCAAATAGAACTATTTTAACTAACTGCTCTTTAGCACAGGGTTTTCTTTTCAATAGGGTGGGGTGCTGTATTGTATATATTTCCTTTATCCAGTTAGGGGAATTTCTTGGGTTTACAGCTCCTTTCCTCTTCAAAATAATTATCAGAAAAAAAAAATCACTTTTAGAGCATGTTTGTGACGGCATTTTTTTAAAATGGAATAATTGCTTGTTTTTCAAAATCTTGGAGGAAACTGTAAAAATTAAGCAATTATTTCTTCAAAATAATCATAATTAATTGTTTCTGCTTAATATGTTAATTTGACACATTCAAATTTGTGGATGTAGAGCCCTGATTTTGCGCCAAAGGCTGTGGATATAGCAGCCAAAGAACTAATAGCAATTGCTTCCCCTGGACAAGGTTTTGCTTCTCTCTTGTTTCTGAAGTATTTTAGTAAGAATTTTCATTTGTGCAAAATTAAACTGGAACTTCTTGCAATGACAGTTACACAGGTGCAGCTTGACCGAGCCAAAAAATCCACAAAGTCTGCAGTTCTAATGAACCTGGAATCTAGAGTATGATCTTGTCTTTCTGCTTTACATAATTGTGATGTTCCAAATACTTTGGTAGTTTCTCTTTCATTTAGACTCCATTGTTTGTGCATCCTTCAAGGGACATCAGTTTTTTCCAAATTCTTTTAGTCCTGTCTAGCATAATGATATGAACTGAGGATATCAAATGTTATTATCCAACAAAAAGGTAAGCTTTGATCCTTAAAACGGAGAAAGATCCTTCGGAGAACACATTGAATATCAAGATTAAAAGAGAGAAACATACCCAGGAACTGCATGAAGCAATCTCAACTAAGTTTACCTCAATTCTCTTCCCCAATTTGTACACCTCACAATTATCCTTATTTACCTTCAACCAAATTCTCCATCTCCCATATTTTCCACTTTCAATTGCACCTTTGGCCCAATCCACTACATTCCCTTCTTTCAGCTAGAAATACTGTATTTTGGAGGGATGAAAGTCCAGTCTAAGGCGGGGAAAGCCTCTGAAACTGTTGTGGATACAGCATGATAGCATGCTTCTGCCCTGTGTTCTTTTTTGTGTTATATTCTAAACGAAACATGGGGTTGGTTAGATTTCTATGGATCTGACATGCTAAAAAATAATCCTTTTTGTAGATGATTGCATCGGAGGATATTGGAAGGCAGATTTTGACTTATGGAGAAAGGTAAAGAATCAATCTCAAGACCTTGAGATTTTCCTTTTCATCTACATGCTGTTGCTTCCATCTTCTTTTGATTGTTAAGATAACTAGTAAAGATAGGCTACTTGAATACTGCCACTAGTCTACCTGGGAAACTTTGCCATGTTCTTGGGAGTTATTGTTTAATATTTAAATTGTTGATTTCGAATTTGACATTCATAAAATGGTGGAGAAATCTGTACTAAGAATATACTCTATTTCAAAAGTTATAATTCTTGAATGGAAGTGTAATTCTTTGTAAATTGTATTCATAACCTTTTCAGGAAGCCTTTGGAACAGTTCCTGAAGGCTGTAGATGAAATCACGTTGAACGATATCACCAAAATTTCTCAGAAGATTATTTCCTCACCTTTGACCATGGCATCATATGGGGATGGTAATATGATTTTCATATTTTAAGAAACTCTTGACTGATTGATAACACCAAAATTTTGACTGACACCATTTCTTTCTTTTGTGGCAGTCCTCAGTGTGCCCAGTTATGAATCTGTAAACAGCAAGTTCCATGCAAAATGAAATTGCATGTGATTCACCCTAGTGTCACTACATTTTCTGGATCACAGGCATGCCTACTTCAAATTTTCAAGTTACACAGAATCAGCAATGCTGAAAATAAATCCCAGAGAAATTTTTGTGCGGATCTGAGGAACCATTGTTTAGGTTCCATGTTTGATTTCTTACATATAGAACAATTTGCCTAGTGTATTAGGTGGCATAGTCTAAAACTAAAGGCTAATGTTCACCTCAATTTTTTTATATTTATAAATTGATTTTCTCTCATTTCTTAGATCAAAGTGAGCAAAGGAGCCACGTATTAACAGATGAAGAATGCTAGCAATATACACTCATCAATCACTTCCTACTCGTTTTTAACATTTCTGCTAGTTGGATATATTAATGCAGGATTAATTACACATAGATTGTAGGTCTTGTCTCATTTTGTAGGCTCTATAAATTTTAGTTAATACACTAGTAAAGTGCACTGAACAATTTATCTACCCTTGCATTCTAGGGCTTGTTTAAACAGCATTTGCAATTGAATTTTTTTAATAAATAAACTAATGTTAGCATATTTTTTTAAATTGGTCTATTAAAATTTAACCAATCAAGTATTATTATTTAAATGAATGAAGTTGGAGTTTTTTCTTCTGTAAAAGTACAAAATTTATATTAATTTGATAAATGTTAGTTATTAGTTTCTGTAATAACAAAAATAATAAATTAGAGCCAATAAAAGAATATATATATATATATATATATATATATATATAGAAAGCAAAGTTCAGAACAGATAAGTGTGGGGGCGTTGTAATGTTTTAGCCCCAAATGCCCAATCCAAAACTTGACACTGAACTGAACTCTCATATTCTGTTTCCTTTCTGCACCTTCCCACAACACTCTTCATCCTCTTAGTTCTCTCACAAAAACTAAACCAACACTAATGATTTCTCTGCTACCCTGTAACACTTTTCTTCAAACAACCTTTGTCTTCAACCCTTCAAAGCTTCCAAGCACTACCCAAACCCATGCATGCTTTATTCCACAAACCAAAACACTGCACAGAAGAACACAAGTGAAATGCAGCGCAGGAGAAAACCAGGGTGAGAAGCGTGCGTTTTTGTCACTGGAAGAAGCTGGTTTGGTCGAGTTATCAGGCTTGAGTACACATGAACGTTTTCTATGCCGTTTAACGGTAACTCTCTTAGGTCCATTGTTTTTCCGTATAAATAAAGAATGGTTTTTTAGTTTTTTTGCAGTTTAATACATGTTCATTAAACTGTTGAAATTTTATTTATTTGTGGTGCAGATATCATCCCTGAACTTGCTAAGAGTGATATCAGAGCAAGAAGGGTGTCCAATCGAGGAGCTCAACGCCGCCAAGGTTTGTGATTGGTTCCTCAAAGATAAGCTCAAAAGAGAACAGAACATAGGCTCTGCGGTTCTTCAATGGGATGATTCCGAGTTCCAATTTTAATTATTTAATACTCTTTCCCTTCTTAAGTCACGACTTTGATTGGATTATGCAAATCGAGAAAAGGGTGCGAATGTTTTTTAGATATTCAATTCTGATATTCTCATGGTAAAATGATTCGGAATATGTTTTTGCATGTCGCTCAAATATGTTCTTCTGTTTTTTCTCCTCTTCATAGTTATTAGATTACAATTTCAACCAGTGCTATTTTTGAAGGAGTTTCCTAGTTGACATCGTTGGCTTCCAAAATCTAATGATTCGTATTTCTTTGACATGACTTTAATGAACCTGATTCATTATTCTGTAGGGATATCTTAATTGGAAAATGCTATGAAGACATAGCACACTTCCCGATTGTGTTGAACAAAGAAAGACCAAGATCATAACACTTCACATTGGACTCAAAATAGCATTAGAAACATAGCTTGTATGTGCATGTTTCTAGTTTTCTGGTGTTTTCGTATGATTAATGACAATACTACTACACATTTAACTGTGTGTGCATGTGTTTAATGACAATTTTAATTTAAGAATTAGGTGTACGGGCATGTTTTGTTAAGAATCCAAATGAGTCGGAAGGCTCTTATTAGCTAAAGATAGTAAGATGAATAATCTATAAGCAGAAAAATCAATAAATCTATTATTTTAAAAATTTTGAATCGAATCTTATTCTGTGTTTGATTACGACTTATTAGTGTATTCATGAGCCTATATGTTTCTAGTTATTTGGTATCTTGGTTCAATGAAATGTTATATCAGATGTAACTGTATGTGCATGTTTATAGATTTTAGTTTTGTTGATATGTTCAATAACAATGCTTTTAGTTTATTAGTGTTGAGAGATAGATGAGAAGGGTAAGATTTTATTCTATTCATTAAGCGGATTCTTTAGTATTTCTTTGTTTCATATTACTGTTCTTTCCCTATGTGTTTTGTGTTCTTTTTAGGTTATGTTTTGTTTTGCTGGGCGGTTGGTTTAACCACTTTTCTTGATATATCTTTCTCTCATCTCCTTGGTATCTCCTTCCTGATTCTTCTTTTATCTTATATTATAAATGAAAAATGGAATTGGTTAAATTGTGTATGATTCTGATATGGTCAAAAACAATCTTCTTACAAATATGATTTCACCAGAAGACATTGTGAGACACATCTTGATTTCAAAGGAAGCCTTTGAAACAGTTTCTGAATGCTTTAGATAAAAACACTCATCTTGATAACTCAGTCTTATGAATGTAATTAACAAGTTCCCTGCAAAATAAAATTGCATGTATCAGGTGATCATATATTTTTGGATCACAAGCATCCCTACTTCCAATTTTCAACAGCAACAACAGCAATATATTATGTTCTGAATCGGCAATAATCTATGTCATATATTCATTTATAAAGCGTGATGAAATTGGTATTACAAAATTTATGAAACTTATATAGTTAATAAAATAAAATTATTAATTAAGATAAATAATAAATAAAGATAATGTTATAATATAAAATGATATTTTTATTAGAGAAAAATAATGAAATAAAAAATCTTTTAATGTAAATAATCTCAAAAAACATAATTTTTATTTAAAAAATGCTGAAGTTTATTTTTCAAATTTGTATTCTTTAACTTTTTTACGACCAATTAAATAAGGCTGAAGAATGTCTGTCACCTAGGGTACAGTCACGTGAGTGGGTAGAGAACGTAGTGTGCAAAATTTGAAAAAAAAAAATAGCAGCAAAAGTGACAAGAAAGTTAGAAGAGAAATATTTGAACCCAAATTATGTGGAAAATAAGAAAGCCTATAACACGTACCCTCTCTATTGCTCCATTTAAAATGGAATCATTACATTTGAATAAAGTAACAAAAGTAACAGCGTTTATCAGACAATAGCCGGTACTTCTGGATTCAGAAAGATTCTTCAAAGCATGTCAATTCAATAGTATATATATATATAGTGACGGATCTTGACTAAAAATATTGGAGGTGTCAAAATAATATAATTTTGAGATCATTATATTTCTTCATTAGTATACTGCTCTAAAAAATTGCTTCTGTACTGAATAATTTGACTATAATATTTCAAAATATGTGAAGAAATATAATATATTTTGTTTACATTAATAGTTTCCTTTTAATATCACTTTTTAATAATGAATTTATTCTTTTATTTTTTATCAATATATATTTTTTGTACATAATATTAAAAAATAATTTATCATAATTTAATAAAAAATTGAGGCATATAATTATTAAAAGAAAAATATATTATAGTTAAGTCACAATTAAAAATCAATTATGAAAAAAATACATGATACATTTTTTTTATATTCGTAAAAAATGAATAAGCAAAAACCTGATGAGATAAAAAAAATAATGTTTTCATTATCAAGTGAGACAAGAAAGGAAGATGATAAATCAGAAATGAAAGTAAAAATAATTTTGTGTCTAACTTTTTTTTCTTAAAATAAAAAAAAAATATATGAGATGAGAGATTAATACAATTTGTGAAAAAATTAAAAAGAAAATAAGAAGGAAAATAAAAATTATATTAATAAATATTTGGTTTAAGTACTCTTTTGATTTAGGTTTCCCTTTAACAATGTTAAGTTGGTCCTCCAATTCTTTTAGTCTCAATTTGGTCACAAATTTTTGAAAAATTAATGCAATTTGGTCTTTTACTTAAATTTCTTGAAACGGATAGATGATTCTTTCATTAAAATTGGAACTCTTAATATGAATGATTTGCTTTTTGATATGATTAATATAATCTCAGTGTCAATTTCTTGACAAAAACAGGAACCAAACAAGAAATTAAGTATAAATATTTTTATTCTTTATTATCTATTAACATTAAATATTGTGCTTTATAAAAGAAATAAAACCATTTAATTTTTATTAATTCCTAAAATATATTACCTAAAATTTAAAAAATTCAATAAAATTTTAATATTATATACATATATATAATTAAAAAAATTCAAAATTTAGGGAGGGCCATGCCCCTCCCTGCACCGATGAACATCCGCCCCTATATATATATAATCAATTAAAATATTACATAGAATATCAATCTTATAAAATAAAATATGTATAATAAGTTTAATTAAAAATATTTAAAAAAGTGACGTGACTAATGAATATAAAAAAAAGTTAAAAACTTAGGATTAAATATTTTTTCTTTATTTTTATTTAAAATTATTTAATTTAATTTTTTTTGTGTTTTGGTCTAATTTAGTTATTTAATTATAAAGATACATGAATTTATTTTTTTAATCAAATTTGTTAAATTTATTTAATATTTCAAATGCGTCTGATAATAACATTTGAGTTATTTATACTCTTTAATAATTTTAAATTCAATGTTAGTTGAGATATGTTTGATGAGTTATTTGTCAACAAAAAAATCAATGTTAGCTGAGAGATGTATTTGGAATAATAAATAAACTTAACAAAATTTGGTTAAACAGACTAAATTCACACATTTTTAAATTGAGAAATTAACAAAAAATTCAAATAAAGACTAATTATATTGTTCACTTAAAGACCAAAAATAAATATAACCCTAGACTCTACAAAGATTATGTTGCAAATGTTTCAAATTTAGTTCATAATACATATTTGAAATTATTTTCGTTTGATATTAATGAAAAAAATGACATTTTATAAAAGAAGTCATTGCACTATGTTAGAACTAAAATTATGTTCATCAAGATCATTATTCATATTTTTCAAAAGAACTAAAAGACAAATCATTTATTATTTTAAAATGCATGTTTATATGTTAAAATTAAAATTTGAGACATGTAAAGAATACTTATTACTTTTTACGACTAAAAAAATATCAAATCCAATCCTATTATATAAGTTTTTTTTACAAAATTCGAATATGGAATTGAGACTTGGAATTGAGTGTGTGTTTGATTCTACATCTAATTGTTATAGAATTTATTAGAATTGATTTTTTAAAGTAAAATTAATATGTGTTTGATTTTTAAAATTAATTAATTTTTTTAAAAAAAATTACGTTATTAATTCTTGCTTATACGTTATTGATAAATTGATTCAACTGAAATCGATTTTTCAGTACTGAACTAAACACATCCTAAACTTTTTAGAAGAAGTGTTCGATTCAAGATATAATTTTGATACTCTTGCACTCTTGTCTATTCTGGTTGAAGAGATTCACTATATAATCGCTTAAAATATACCAATATTATATAATATATTTATGGTATTTATGGGCCAACTTTATTGGATATCTGTGATTTTTTTTTTCTGATGATTGTACAGTATATATAAAAGATTTATTAATTTCTCTAAACTTTTTCTTATTTCTTCTACTAGTACTGAGGTTATTATCCTTGTCTTTGTTTTTTACTTATTAATGGGAAATAAGACTAGACGTACTTTTTCTTTTGAACATCTATTTTATCATTTTTCGATGGTAAAAAATCTCGTGCAGTGTATCTTTGTCAAATGTCTTTATCAAATGTACTTCTTGCTCAATGCCACACTCTACACACTCCCATTTTTTCTGCATCTCTTTTCACTCAAAATAATAATAATAATAATAATAATAATAAATATATATATATATATATTGGGTCCCACATCATTTTTTACTTTTTTTTTCTTTCACCTTTTCCATTTACTTGAAGCCTACCAAAATGTATCTTTTCTTAGCTTTTGTTTCTTTGTTGTTTTGGTTGATTATGTGGAATGAAACATGTTGGTTGGCCTATATAGGTTTAACTTTTTCTGTCAAAACATCACATTTTACCAAGGACCTAATGCGATATAAGATATTGAAATGATGAATAATCTCATGCGATATATATTATTGTATGTGAGTTTTTAGTTACACAGATGATTCTAAGCAGGAATACATACAAAATCACTAGCGATTACGTTGATTTATCAAATTGTAATGCAAAATATTATTTTTCTATCATTTTATACTAAGTCAAGCCACTCCTTTTTAATTAATGTGATAAAAAAATAATAATATTGTGAATCCCGAAATAACCTTATTTTAATTTTAATAAAAATTAGTATGAATTAAAATTGAAAGATGGTTGATTATGAAGTTATAATATTTATGTTTTGGAAATTATATTTTCAAAAACAAACTTTAAATTTAATATAATCACTATAACATTTTGTAGTCTAGATCATAATAAATTAGACAGTGATTGAATAAATGTGGCTCAAACATATAATAAACAACATTTTTATAAATGTTGCATAAATATCATAAAAGCTGTTACTTTAAATTATGTGGACAAAACCAGAAAAAAATGTGGTTTAAAAATGTAGGTAAAGTCTAAAAATTAACCTGAAAAAATTATTGTCAATTGTGAATATTTTAAGCAACGGTTTTAAAAGTATTATCGTACTAAACAGTTGTATATTACCTGTAGCTATACTCACCTATACCACGTCTACAAATATGTGTTATAATATTTAGATCAGGATTTTTATAATTTAGATTACAATTTTATGTCGTTGTTTAAAGTGATTTTTGTTGTAATGAATCAAATAATTAATTACAAATGATATTTTTTCTCACACACCAAATATATCTCCCTTGATTAAATTACTTACATTATTTTACCTTATAATTGGCGTGTACATTTATAAATAATCAGATATATTATGTAAATGTTTATAAGGTTTAATAAAATTTTATTTCATATTTCTTTAGTTTTATATCATTTTTGAATTATATAATAACATGGTATTATATTAATTATGTTTCTTTTTTTCTTTCACTACAAAAACAATGTTTGATCAACAAAAAATTTCGATGATCAAAAGTTGTTAGTTATTATAGTGATCAATTTATAAAATAAAAAATTACTGATTACTAAAATAATCACTATTATAAATAAAAAATTATAGTTGATCTTTAAATTAATTTTTAAAATTTAGTTATCAAGATTTTAGCTACCAAGATTTTTGTTACCAAAGGAATTAATTTTTAAGTTAGTCTCTAATTAATTAATTAGTGATTAATTTAACGATTAATTATAATTTTTTTATTCATAATAATAATTATTTTAGTAATGAATAATTTTTTATTTTGTAAATTAATATTTAAATTGATTACTATAGTAACTAAAAATTTATAACCACTAAAATTAGTACTTTGTTAACAAGACATTTTCTTATAGTGTTTTACACTGATACATTAGTTGAGGGAATTTAATTTAATATTTAAAAATAAATATCAAACGCAATTAATGTCTAAATCTAGCTTTGTAGTATGTTTAATAATCATAGTATTTTATTTTCTATAGTTATTTACAATTTAACTAAGAGCCAGACATTTAATAAAAATTATTTTCACTACACTTTTGAGTCATCTTCATAAATCGTTAGAAAAGGGAGTTGAAGAAAATGTATTCAACCCTCGAAGGTTAAAAATGGTAAAGTCTTAAATGGATTGAATTAAATATTTATTTAATCAATTTAATCTCTCCATATATATACAATTAAGATAATGGGCAAAGTAATAATGAACACTTCACACATTATTAAACCTTTTACATATTTACTCGAAAAACTATATTATGTCATAAATACTTTATATATGTATCTTACATTTTCTATTTTGTAATCGATTAAGTAGTTAATATTATATTACAATAATATTAAAACAATAACAAATAAAAATAAATAAAATTTCACCTGTCTATTCTCTTCAACACCTCAGGTAACAGTTTCATATTGTCTATTTAAAGAACAAAACCCTCCATGTAGAAGAAGCCAAAATCTTTTGTGAAAGTTGAAACAGTGCGAAAAAAAAAATGAAGGTCCTCTTTCTGTTCGTTGCTACAGTTCTGGTAGCATGCCATGCCACAGACTACCAGATGTACCCTCTCCGATTGAAAACCGGCCATGTCGGGCAGTACTCCACGGAGGTTTTATGCGCAAGTTGGAGGCTTGGCGTGGAAGCAAACAACCTCATCAAATGGAAAACCGTCCCAGAAACATGCCAACAGTTCGTAGCAGACTATGTTCTAGGCGATCAATACAGATCAGACTCCAAAACTGTTTGTCGTGAAGCTTATTTTTACGCCAAAACCCTCAACATCACTGACAAAGACGTATTTGTGTTCGACGTGGACGAGACTCTGCTCTGTAATCTCCAATACTATTCCAAACATGGGTTCGGGTACGTTTAAAGAAAGTGTTCTTTGTTTTACTTTGTTTCATGAGTTTCATGTTATGTTACGTATTTTCACAGGGTGGAGCGGTTTAATGCTACAGCGTTTGCAAACTGGGTTGCTGAAGGAGAGGCGTACGCGCTACCTGAGACTCTTGTGCTGTACGACAAACTCCTGTCTCTCGGCATCAAGGTTGTGTTTTTAACCGAAAGATTGGTTTCTCAGAGAGCTATCACTGTTGCCAATTTGAAGGATGTTGGATTTGACCAATGGGAGAAGTTGATTCTGAAGTGAGTTTCGTTTTTTCATGAGTTGTTCTTGTGGAAACAGATTTTGGTGATTAAAGTTGCGGACTTTAACATAGCGTGTTGTGTTTTGGTTTCAGGGATCCAGCTGCGTATGTTGGGAAATCAACACTTACTTACAAAGCAAGTGAGAGGAGGAAACTGGAGGAAAGTGGTTACAGAATCATTGGAAATGTTGGAGATCAGTGGACAGATTTGATGGGAAGTTTCAGAGGTTTAAGGAGTTTTAAGTTGCCTAATCCCATGTACTACATTGGTTGAGACCTGAAACCTTAACCTAACTTGCTCCTAAACCTATGAAATAAGATATGTAATGTGCTGATGAAGAGGGTTAGAGTAGGAGCCTAACTAGCTCTTTTGCATGACTTTGTTTAATTCTGAGTAATGTTTCTTGATACTTTTAGGTATTTGTCTTTAAAAATTATCTCTTTCTTTTAGTGGAATTAAGTTTTGAACAAAAACAAAACAAAACGAAAACGTTTGTTTAATGCTAAACCTAATGAGAATCTTTAGAACATTCTTAAACATAATATATATATATATATATTTGAAATTATATCAATTTAAAAAGTGAACTTCCTTATACAGTTTCATCACTCTTTAAGCAAAGTAATCTTTAATTGATTAAATGAAATTAGAGTGTTGAGTGTGAAACTTATTTGGTTGTTATTGCACTGCATCGAAAGTGGAAGTGTGAAAAATGCGATTACACGTTTTTGTAGCTTTTCCTGTGTAAATAAGAAACAAAAACTACTTTCTTACGTTAGTCTTTTTTTTTCTCTCAAAGTTTCTATTTTCTATTATCTGGCAAAGACCGTGAAAGAGAAATAAAAACTAAACAATTTTTATTTAAAATGGAATTTAGCCATTTATATTTTACTCATAATCTATTATATTACCATTTACTCAATTTAATGAGTATTATATACAATTTTAATTTTTGTAAAGCACGAATTGTCACAAAAGTATTAAGTTTGAATTTTTTGTGTTGGTTTTAAACTTTTCTGGAATAAATATCATTAAAAACTGAAAAAGAAAACAAACTTCTTTTTTCTCTAGTTGTTAATAATGTCTTAGCAGCAAGAAAGTGAAAAGAAGAAAAAATGGTCATGCCCCACCATGAATCGTTCCATTTTGAGCAAATTGAGAAGAAAAAGTTACACAAATTTTTATATACTTTTCCGATGAGTATATTTTCTGTCCGAAAAATATTTAAAATCATTACATTTCCATTGCTGATATATTCACATTGTTGTATCTTCTTAAGGAGAAGTATTTCAAATTACTGATATCATTCTACACGTAATCTCATTCATCATAACTGTTTAAAGTTGATACTAAGAAAATAAATTTACGAATTTTTTTATCTTTATTCAACATATACACTCAAATTTTTTATCATTAGTATTCTTACTATATCATAAAAGAGAAAACTGTACAGAATAAAACAATCATCACAATTAATTATTTTGATAACATAATAGATTAAATGTCTTTATTTTAAAACAAAACCCTTCTGTTATTAACATTTTGATTATGTTTGTATTGAGCCTATTTTTAACTTTCTGATACTTTTTCGTCCCTTCTCACGTGAAAGGATTTATTTATATTCAATTTCAATTTTAACTTTTTTTTTTCTTTATATTCAATCAAATGACAGTTACCAATTTTTATTTCCCAATAAAATCACTAGAAAGCAAATTTGCAAATAATCTATATCAACAGTATTTATTACAAGATTTGTTCATCATTCAGAATTCATAAGGACAATTCAGCTATTAAGAATGGAATGCACAATCTGAAATAATATGATTAATGCTAAAAACTCGGTTTTAAAAAACTAAAATCTATTTGTAAAAAATATTGTGGAATATTAAAAATCTACTCAAAATTCTGGAAATCAAATTCCATAAGTACTTTTTCAAAATTTAATAAAAATGAGATAAATAGATCTAAAAACTTAAAAACCCAGTAAAGATCGAATTTCAAGTCCGTTTTGCATGGGTGATCGAAATAGATCGAATTTCACCCTCCAAAACCTTTTATTTTTATTTTTTAATTAGATGTATTTTTAAATTTTTTAAATAATATATGCCTTTTCAAATTAAGTAGTAGAATACTAAAATATAATGAAAATTAAATTAAATATATTTTATTTTTTTATTAATAACAATATTTAATGTTAATAAATAATTAAATATAAAATCAAATATAATAAAGAAAAAAATTATTAAGATATTTTTTATTTTTCATTGTTTTTTTATATGTTATATTCATCTCTCGTGTTTAAATATTTTCTTTTGTTATGGAAGAAAGAAAAATTTAGGCACCCACACTTATAATTTTTGTCTTCATTTTTCGTATATTTTATTTTATTTTTAAAGAAAATAATGTAACTCTATTATTTAAATAGTTATAATGGTGAAAAATAAAACAATAAATTTAAATTTTAAAAATAATAAAAAAAGAATTACTGATAAAGATGAAAACAAGATAACATACTTTCTTTGTTCATCGAATAACTTTAAATATAAATTTCTAAAAATTTGTAAATTAATATATCCACATTAATAAAATGAAAGATGAATATTTTAAAAGTAATATGATTATTTATATTGAAAATAAAAAATAAGTGAAAAATTTAATTATAATTTAAATATTAATAAACTTAAAAATATTATAAAACGATGAACAATCATTATATGTAACTTTTTTTATAATTATAATCATATTAAGTTATATATATATATATATAATAATTAAATATATAAATTTTAAAAATATTATTTTAGCTTCTAAAAATTTTGATCAAGTTAATTCTCAAATATGTTGAATAAATAATATGTTTTGATATTGAGAAAGGTTACTTTGTGAAAATTATTTTTTGAAATGGTTTAATGGTGAAAAAATATGTAACAGTTACCTTACCTACCATGCTCTTGTTACTTTATTACTGGAGAGGCTGAAATTACGGGTACGGCATTTTGCTTTATTCTGAAGATGCTTCCTAATTATAGCTGCAGAAAACTCAGCTTTGTCATAATTCACTCATGTACTATGAATTTTAAATAATAAAAAAGTAGTAGTATAGGACAATCCTTTAATTTGTAGGTCAAAGAAAGGATCTGACACTACTCTATTCCCATTGGATAAACCAAATATTTTGCTTTCTTTTCTCATTCAAAATTCACCGTCGTTGTCCCACGCCTCCGTCGTTTCTCTGAAACTCTCTGCTACACCATGTACGGATTCAACATTTCAAACTGAAAAAGTAAAAGTAGCGTAACAAAAAGATTTTAATAATTTTTGTTTATAACTTGTATTAATATTTTTAAATAGATTAAATATGTTTTTATCTTTTAATTTTAATAAAAATTAAAATTAATTGTTTTTAATTTTAAATTAATTTATTCTCTTAATTTTATACGTGGATTTATTTTTTTAATCAAATTTTATTAAATTTTATTTAATATTTTAAATATATTTTATTATAATATTTTTGTTTGTTTATATTATTTAATATATTTTTACTTTAATATTAATTTAGAAAAATACATAAAATATCTAATAAACTTTAAAAAATTAATTTAAATAATTAAATTCACAAAATTTTAAAAGTTAAATTGATTTAAAATTTATAAAAAATGTTAATTTCAATTTTTATTAAAAATTAAAAGATAAAAACATATTTAATATTTTAACCAATTTTTAAATTTAAAAAGATAAAAAAGAAAAAATAGATAAACATTTAAAAATACTATAAATTGTAAGTAAAAGTTATCATGGTTATTGTATTAAAATTTTTCGAACCCTTCCTACATGTACGGATTCGTAGAAAGTTTATGAAAATTGTTATGCTGAAACTTTTTCTTTTTATATTTTCATTTAACAATTTTAAAAATTATTATTTTATTTTAAAATTTTCTTTATAAATATTTTTATTAATAAAAAATATTATTTATTTGTAAAGCAGGCTGTAAATAGGAAGTAAGAGAAAAAAATAAGTGTCAAAATATAATTTCTTAAATTTTTAGTTTAAGACGCAAACAAAAAATAAACAGGGTAAATTAACTTAAAATTATTAATTTTTATAAAAAAATAATGATATTTTAATTTATTTATTTTTAATTATTTTTTAATTATTTATTTTAATTTTTTCTAATAATAAAATACGATAATTTAAGAGTTATTAAAATGATAAACTAAATATAAGTAAAATAAAATAAGTTAAAATTTCATTATTTTTATCAAAATATAAGAAAACGTTTAACTATGAAATATTTAGGAAAATATTAAAAGCCATGTAGGGAATTAAAATTTAAAGCTGCACACGTTTTAAAAACAAAAACAACTTTTCGAAGTTTGGTTTTAGTTCATGCAAGTGGATTTCATGGTACACACGTTTGTAATTTTTTAGAAGAAGACATATTTGGTCTTTTCAAGGTGTATCGAATGGTACAAGTTTTAAAAGTTGCGTAAATTTGGCACGCCTTTTCGTACTAAACTTAAACCATTTTATTATACATGAATTGAAGTTATCGAAGTCCCATTAGATTATAATTCTGAAAAAACTAAATTGAAATTGTGTTATGTTTTAACCATTTTAGTTATGAAGAATTGATCATCCCTTCTTCATAATCTATTCTCCCTGCCGAGAATCCATTTCTTTCACTTCACATATATGGTAAAATGCAAAAAAGAGTTGAAAAAACGGAAGGGCCATTTGGCGAAGATACAATTACACCTATTTCCCACAAATTCGTTACTTCATTTCAATGGTGGACAAAAGATCTAATATAATGTCCAACATAATCTAAATCCATATTATTTTAGGTTTATTTAAATGGATTTATCCTAAATCAAAATCCATGGTTTTGGAATTTAAATCCAATCCATATAATTGGATTGGATAAATTTATGGATTTTCAAAATCTAAAAGACATTCCACTTAATTAGATTTGGAGTAAATATATATAGGATTGTTTTAGGGTTTTGAAAATCCAACATCATATTGCACTTAAGGTCCTCAAATTGAGGATAAACTTGAGGCATTCCAAAAAGAGAGTCAAACAGAGTTGTCACTGGCTAAAGATCAACCCGAGTTGTACCTAACCAAGGGTTCATCAAGTCGTCCTTGATCGAAATTTGCCCGACCAAAGATTGGCCACGGTTGTTCGACAACCAGGCAAGCTAATTTGACTAATTTGACTGGGTCAAAGGTCAGGCTGAGTCCGCTCGAGTTGGTTGTGTTGAAGGTTTGCAAGAGTTGTGCCCTAACCAAAACCCTTACTTGACCTTAGTCATAGGTTGGCACATCAAGGGTTTGCTTGTGTCGATTGCATTCAAGGATGAGCTGAGTCAAATAGGACCTAAGGTCGACTGGAGTAGGCTGAAGATGAAGGGTCCGCCTGAGTAAGCCTAACCCATATCTAATGGATGTAATGGTAGATATATCACATTGATCTCATTGAATTTAATCTTATTGACAAATTAGATAAAATTTAGTTTTAATCCAATAATAAATTTGATTAGAAAAAAAAATCAAATCTAGATGATCTAATTAAAAAATAATGTTAAATATGATTTTGATCCCTTAACTTTTAGCGAACATCAGAATGAGTCTCTCTTTGAAACTTTTGTTCAATTTAGTCTCCAAACTTTATAAATGCGTGAATTTAATTATTTTAATTAAATTTTGTTAAATTTATTTGACGTTTCAAACACATTGCATAATAGTATTTGAGTTGTTTATACTGTTTGACACATTTTTACTTAAATACTAATTAAAAAATGCGTTTAAAATGTCAACTAAACTTACCAAAATTTAATTACAATGACTCTAAAATCACGCACATGTTTCTAAGAATGAAATACTAAATTAGCGTAAAATTTGAAAGAGAAACTAATTTTAGTTTTTAACGAAAATTTAGAAATAAAAAACATTTTAACCCAAAAATATATATGAATTTTAATCTTAATCAATATTAACCCGATGAACTATATTTTTATCATATATCAAATCTATTTTATTGCATTTAGATAGAATCTAGATTGTATATTAAAAAATTAAATTCATACGGATCCTCACTTCATTCCACTCTCTTGATTCGAACACTCAACATTCTCGCTATCACTCGCTGGTCAACAAACTCCTTGAAACAAACAAGGTGTGTCAGGCCTCACGGTTACACATCTTAAACTATAGTAGCCTAAAAGATAACTATATTTTTTACTTTTTACAATTTTGGTTAATACCAAAATATTATCCTTGGTTTTGAAATATAAGTAAAATTAAACTGTCAAGTCCTATATGTCTAACAGTTTTGAAAGTAAGTGATACATGGTAACTTGTTGGATAAATTAGAGTTTGGCGGAAGAGAATCACTTCTATGACGATGACAAGATAATCGATTTTGGGAGCAAGATAATCAATTCTGTTAATTGATTTAATTTAATTGTTTTAAAGGAAAAAAATGAAGAGATTTGGAAATGTTGAAGTCACAAAATTATTCTTTATGAGAATTTCATTGAAAAAATTATACTTTTACAATTTTATTAATTACTTTTTTTATCTATTACATGTGTCAAATTTTTCCATTTTTTACAACTTTATTTTTCACTCTCTTATCTCAGCTCAAATTCATTCTAGATGTAATGATATACTACCTAACAGTTTTTATTTTATTAATATTTTAATAAAAAAAAATTGTAAATAATTTAATTACGTAATATACGAAAATCAGTATTTTAACTAATTTTTTGATGTGAAATTACTGTATTATTTTTGTTTTAAAATGAAATTTGATTTAATATTTACGACTTTCTTATAAGTATTATTCGCATTTTTAGTTAATTTGTTATTCTTGCCATGATCTGAGTTTTGTTAGTAAAATAATGGTTTAATTAGTCTATTGGTACTCACTTTCGTTCAGATGTATGTCACTTTGATATCTATTTTTTAAAAAGTGTCAATTGAGTCATAACTTTCGGAAAATTTACTCAATTAAGATCTTTTCAAGCAAAAATGATTAACGTGTTAACTTTATTCATGACTTTTGTCATTAAATTTTAATATAAATATCAATACTTAATTTTTTAAGTTATTTAAAATATTAATACTGTTAACAGTGACGGACCTAGGAAGGGACAGGGGGAGCCATGGCCCCCCAACGTTTTTGATTTTTTTTTATTTATATTATATGAATTTTTTTTTTGTTTTTAATTTTTTAAATTATGTATAAGAAATTTAATGTTTTGGAATTTTTTAAATAATAAAAATATATATTAGGAAT